>Ga0153951_1000027_pt1 | contig 56169 bp, 55 predicted proteins | sample TSNJ035MetaG_FD_102278 | JGI IMG/M metagenome (GOLD analysis project Ga0153951, IMG submission 102278) | Attine ant fungus gardens microbial communities from New Jersey, USA - TSNJ035 MetaG | ecosystem: Host-associated > Fungi > Mycelium > Unclassified | place: USA: New Jersey, Wharton State...
CATCCTCGAGGTGGTCGTTTTTCATTTCGCTGACGCGGTAATTGATCCCGACCACTTGTACATCAACAGTCAGGCCCTCGATCCTTTGGCGCGCCTGTCTGGCCCGACTTATGCCCATCTTGGCGACACCTTTATTCTGCACCGCCCACGTTAATACTAGAAAGTTGGTTAATCATGGCAGCATTTGTTTCAAGTCTCTTCGGGGTGTTAGAAATCCTGATTCTCATTGGTCTTGGTTATTGGCTCACTGCGCGTGGTTGGTTTGACGACCACAGTAGTAAACTGATTGCCAAGATTGTCACCCAAATCGCCCTGCCGGCGTATATGATTGTGACAATTAGCGATAAATTCACCGCTAATGAATTGAAACAGCTTCTGCCCGAATTACGTTTCCCGCTCTTATCCATGTTTATTCTGTTCGGCCTGTCATACGTGGCATGTTGGCTGATTAAAGTCCCCAAAGGTCGGCAAGGCCTGTTCAAGTCGATGTTTTTTAATTCCAATACCGTCTTCATCGGCCTGCCCGTCAATCTGGCGCTCTTTGGGCCAAAAAGTTTGCCGTATGTCCTGGTCTATTACATGGCCAATACGACGATCTTTTGGACCATCGGGGTGTACCTGATTCAAAGTGATGGCCCGAAGTCGGCCGTCTTCTCGATTAAACAAGCCCTCAGCAAAATCTTCTCGCCACCGTTGCTTGGGTTCATCGTCGGGGTCATCTTGGTCTTACTCAAAATCAAGTTGCCAAGCTTCTTGATGACGGACTTGAATTATGTCGGTGGCCTGACCATCCCCGGTTCCATGTTCTTCATCGGGATTGCCATCCATCAAGCCGGTCTCAACCATTTACGGATGAATCGCGAAATGCTGACGATTTTCTTTGGCCGGTTCCTTCTGGCACCACTCATCATGTTTGGGTTGGTCGGCTTTGCCCACGTGCCATTGATGATGAAACAAATCTTCATTCTGCAATCGGCCATGCCCGTGATGACCAATGCCCCGGTGGTCGCGAAGTTATACGGCGCGGATGCTGATACAGCAGCGATTACCGTGGCCGAAACCACGCTAGCTGCCATGGTCGTCATCCCAATTGTGATGACCTTCGTCCAGCAATTACATTAAAATAAGCCCATAAAAAAAACTCGGCCTGCGCCGAGTTTTTTATTTTGCAAAGACTTTGGTATTAAAGCCGCGATCGGTCACATAACCATCTCGCGACCAAATATTCAGTTTCTTGGCCTTAGCAGTAGCCTGCGCCTGATTTAAGGGCTTCAAGTAAGTCGTGCTGGGCGGAAACACATACGCCACGCGCGCCAGGCCTTTCTCAACCAGTTGCTGTTGCAGCAGTTTGCCATCGACAAACACATAGACCAAGGCACGGTGATACTTATCCGTGTAATCGCCTTTATCAAACATAATCGTAATGCGCTCCGCATCATTGAGGGCCTGATGCGTATAATTGCTGGCCTGCATCCCATACGGCATGACGGGCGTATTGGGCTTCACGGTCTCTGGGGTATCAATCAGCAAATACCGCGCTTTAATGACGTGATTGTTCAAGCGAAAACTCGAAGTGTCGCCGTCCACGTGATGCACAAACGTCACCGGAATCTGTTTGTTCTTTGGCAGCACGTCGAAATTATGGCCGTCAAATGCTTGAACCGTAGCGGTATTAACGGAGGACGTTGAAGACGCCTGACGTGATTGACTACCAGGCTGTTGGCCGCAAGCAACCAAGAACAACCCAGCCACTAAAATGACAAAGAAAGCTTGAATCTTTTTCATTAGAGCAACACCGGCCGGTACAGTGATACAACGACGCCCAGAATGACGACGGAATCAAAGAACATGTCTTCCATGGTGTCATTTTCTGGGTGCAAGCGCACACGGTTATCTTCTTTAAAGAAGCGCTTGACCGTGGCTTCACTTTCTTCAGTCATCGCAACAACCACTTGACCGTTTTCGGCTTCGCTTTGTTGGCGGACGATAATCTGATCGCCATTCAAAATCCCCATCTTAATCATGGAGTCCCCTTGAACCCGCAACATGAACAAGTCTTTAGAAGCATAGTTCAGATCGTCTGGAAGGGGGAAATAGTCTTCAATGTTTTCAATGGCGGTGATTGGGGTCCCAGCGGCAACGGTCCCGACAATCGGAATTCCAGCAGCTTCACCCACGCCAATAAATTCGCGGCCATCACGCGTCAGTTCGAGCGTCCGGGGCTTGGCTGGGTCTTTAGCGATGTAGCCAGCCGTCAGCAATTTCTCCAGGTAGGCCGCCACTGTACTTGACGATGACAAGCCGACTGCTTTCCCAATTTCACGCACAGTAGGTGGATACCCACGGCCTTCAATCGAGGTATTGATTGTTTCAAGAATTTCTTTCCAACGTTTCTGACTGGCTTGTGTCGGCATGGGGCGCACCGTCCTTTTCTTCGTCCGTAATTTGTTAGTTCCAGCATAACAAAGCGAACGCTTGTTTGCAACGGTTTCCCGCGCTTTCAGGCCTATTTTGGACAAAAAAATACCCACCCGGCAATTTTTGCCGAGTGGGTCAAATAACCATGCTTACCGGATTAGGTTCATCTTGTGCATTTGACGGCGATCGAGGTCATTCTTATACATGAGGTAAACCCCAGTAAAGATGGCATCGAGCACGAGCATCAAGATTCCGAATGTGGCGAGATTGGTTAGTAACAGCGCGAAGGTAATCACGATGAAACTAACTAATGTCCACTTTAAACCGTGTAGTAAAGTCATCAGCTGTCACTCCCTTTTCGTCAAGATAGCAACAATTATACACGGATTTTTGAGTTTGTAAAGGTAATGTATACAATTCGTTTACAAAACGTGCAATTTAACCTTTTTGTATACATTTCGCTTACAATAATCAGTCGTCCGCCCGATTCGTAAAAACGCCGCCATTCGGTTATGATGAAGACAACCGATTGAATGAGGTGACAATAATGGACAATAAACGTACTTGGTTTTACCGCCGCTTCCTTAACAATAAATTCGCGATTGCCATGGTCGACATTATTCTGGCGCTCCTGGCAATCTTGCTGTTCACCAAAATCGCCTGGGTCTTTCAACCGGTGGTCGATTTCCTAGGCATTGTCGCCCCGCCCTTTATTCTGGCCGGTATTCTGTACTATCTCACCGTGCCGATTATCGATTGGCTCGAAAACCACCAAATTAAACGGGGTTGGGCCATCGGTGGGGTCTTCTTGGTCCTGTTTGCCCTTTTAGCCTGGGGCATTCTCCGCTTCATCCCCGCGATTGAAGGCCAGGTGACCAACATCATGCAAAGTTGGCCAACGTATTGGAAAGAATTCACGACTTGGCTATCCGATTTGAATGACAAGCAAACCATTATCTCGCAAAAAGATCTCAACCAATTAGGCGCTGAGATCACGTCCGCCTTCCAAGGCAAACAAGGGTCATTGCTGACGGGGACCGTCAGTTCCATCCAAAATGTGATTGGAATTGTCGGCAACGTGGTGGTGACCGTGACGACCGCGCCAATTCTGCTATTCTTCATGCTCAAAGATGGCGCCAAGTTCACCCCAAATCTGATTAAAATTTTCCCCGTTAAACTCCGGTCTGGCATTGGGGAAATGCTGACTGAAATGAATACAAAAGTTGGCTCCTACGTCCAAGGCCAAATCACTGTTGCGATGGCTGTTGCGATTATGTTCATGATTGGCTATAGTATCATTGGCTTGAAGTTTGGGCTGCTCTTAGGCTTGTTGGCCGGGCCCCTGAACCTGATTCCTTACTTAGGATCAGCCTTGGCCATGGTCCCCGCGCTCATTATTGGCCTCACCACTTCACCGCAAATGTTCTTTGAAGTCATTTTAGTCTTCTTTATTGAATGGCTCCTCGAAACCCAGGTTATTTCACCTTTCGTCATGGGCAGCAAGCTCGAAATGCACCCAGTGACGATTGTCGTGGTGTTACTGACCGCTGGCAATCTGTTTGGTCTCGTTGGGGTCATCCTCGGGATTCCTGGGTTTGCGGTGATCAAGATTGTCGTGAGCCGCATCTTTGTTTGGTACCAACAAGTCTCTGGCTTATATCAAGAACCAAAGACGCCACCAACGGAAAAAGATAAAATGGAGGCACCGCAAGAATGAACATCTTTTTAATCATTTTAGATATCGTCCTCATCGGGATGGCTGGTTACTACGTGTACTGGCAAAGTAAGGTCGAATATCTGGCCAATTACAGTTACCCGCAACTTTTCTGGGGATTAGTGCTCTTGATGTGGTTTGTGACCAGTCGGATTGTGAACTGGCCTTACATCATTTTCATCGCCATCTTCGTGCTCTTGTCCGTTATGGCAGGGATTGGTGGTTTAGGGCCAGATCGGTTGATTGCGACTGGGATTTTCCAACGCGTCATTCCTTACAAGAATCTGGCCGAAATCAATCTGACCCCACTCACCATGCCCAATGGTAAACAGGTCGTGATTGCGACTTTCTCAGTATCGCCGCGCCGTTATGTGCGCCTGACGTTTAAGAGTAACCTGGATGGCATGCTAGCCGCGCTCAAGGAAGTTATTCCTGATTCTGTCGCGATTAAAGTGCAAGAAGTCCAGTAAGATCAAGCCTGCGGCGCCCCGCGCCGCAGGCTTTTTTGATGGCGTAAAATTGACATCAAATGGATAAAGACTATACTTTTATTCATTGCGCTACATTTCACGGAAAAGAGGCTCCACATGCTCAATTATGTTGATGATCCAAAAGTCCAAAGTCGCCGCTGGTGGATAATCACGGCCATCGGGTTGTTTACCATTATGTCGACCCTTGATGGCTCCATCGTTAATATCGCCCTGCCGGTAATGGTCAATGACTTACATATCTCCATGAACGAAGCCGAATGGGTGGCTTCAGTGTATCTGATTGTCATCTGTGCTCTGCTCTTGCTGTTTGGCAAGCTGGGCGACAGTATTGGCAAAATCCGCATCTTTAAGTTCGGGAGTCTGTTGTTTGTGCTTGGCTCTTTCATGGCCGGGTTCAGCGTTAGCTTCTGGTTCCTGATTCTGGCTCGGATTGTCCAGGCCGTTGGTGCGGCCATGACCATGTCGAATAACAACGGCATCATCACAGAGGTCTTTCCCATGGCGGAACGGGGCCGGGCTTTAGGGCTGATTGGCTCCTTTGTCGCGGTGGGTAGTATCGCTGGCCCTGGGATTGGCGGCATTTTGTTAGCCCATTTGCCATGGGGGTACATCTTCTGGATTAATGTGCCAGTGGGCTTAGTGACAATTATCTTGCAGCATTACATTTTGCCTAAAGACGTGCTGAAATCGCATGCGCCAATTGATTGGCCCGGCTTTTTGGCCTCAGTGTTGCTTATCGTGCCCTTATTCTTAGGAATTTTTATTGGCCAAGTCGTGGGCTTTACGACCTGGTACATTCTCTTGTTGTTCGTGGTGGCGCTCGTGGCGCTGTGGCTGTTTGTCCACATCGAAAATCGCGCCGCCAATCCACTGATTGTGCTTAGCCTGTTTAAAAATCATGAATTCACCATTAGTTTAATGACAGCCTTTTTGATTTTTGTCACCAACTTCTTCTTCAACGTCCTGTCGCCCTTCTACCTGCAAAATGCACGTGGCTTAGCGCCGAACTACGCCGGTTACATCCTGATGATTTTCCCACTCGTCCAAGTCGTGGTGGCGCCGATTGCTGGGAGTGTCGCGGACCGCATTGGCCCGTATGGCCTGACACTAGCCGGATTAGGCATCATCACCCTCAGTCAAATTGCCTATGCCTTGCTTGATTTGCACACCAGCTGGTGGTTCATCATGCTCGCGATCGGCGCAGTCGGCGTCGGCAACGGGATGTTCCAAGCGCCTAACAATACGATTGTCATGAGTAGCGTCGAACCCCAGCACCTGGGTGTGGCCGGTGGGATGAATGCCTTGGCGCGAAACTTAGGCATGGTGGTCGGCATTTCTGCCGCCACCACCATCTTGTTTGGCCGCATGAGTGCCCAAGCAGGTAAAAAAGTGACTTCGTATCAAGCCTCTGATCCGCAGCTGTTCATCGACGCCATGCACACTGTTTTCTGGGTGGCGACAGCCATTGCGATTGTGGCGTTCATTTTGACCGCGCAGCGTTATTTTGCCCAACGCCGCGCCTAAAACAAAAAAGAGGGGTTGTGACAAAACTACGTTTTGTCGCAACCCCTTTTTGAATTTCCGAACAAACTAGACTAATCACGTTACAAAAGACTGAGAATTCCGGTTAACAAGAAGTGTGAAAACTCGCGCTCAGCAACCGAGCACCAACACAGCTTTGCTGACTTGGCGTCCTCGCCAAGCGCAAAGCAAGTTGGGCACAGGTTGTTGCGAGTTTGAACACGTTATGGAATTGATTCAAAGCCTAAGTTCGGGCTTTATCATCAATCCCTGTTAATCCTCATTCTCAACCCGTCTTTCGTCACAGCCTCTCTTTTATTCATTAACCCGTTCTCTGTGGGCGTTTGACTTTCGAAGACTGAAGATTAAACTGACGATGAGCACTAAGCCAGCAGCTGGCACTAGGTATTGCAGGTCTGGTTTAGCCCCAATGATGTAGAATTGAATCCAATAGGCGAGGATCAAACCCCCGACCACATCGGTGCAAAACCGGCCGAGACGGGTCCGGACGACGCCGTCATACCAGGCAAGCACGGTTAAGCCAATCATCAGACTAATCCCAAAGCTCACCGTGCTCAGTTTGCCAATGCCTGAGGCTGGTTTCAAAATAAACCAGGCAGCGAAAGTGAATGCCCCTGCTCCGATGAGTACAATAATGATGAGTCCAATCAGTTGTCCGTGCGTCAGTTTCATGTTATCCCCCTGAGTTTTCATCTAAGAAAGGTTGATTCTTATGCAAAATCGCGCCATTATCGCCCAGCCACAGACTGGGTTTACCGAAAGTGAAATCGCCATTCCTGAACCATTACCATTTGACCTTATTGTAAGGGTTGAGGCCGTTTCACTCAACCCAGTCGATCTCAAACGCCACGAAGGCCTGACAGCGCCCGCTATTTTGGGCTATGACGCCGTGGGCATTATTCGCGCTGTCGGCCCCCGTGTCACCGAGTTTATGCCCGGTGAACGTGTCTTCTACGCCGGCTCCGCCACGCGTCCTGGCAGTAACCAGGCGTACCAAGCTGTCGACGCCCGGCTGGCAGCCAAAGCGCCAGAAGGCTTCGATGTGTCTGAAATCGGTGCGCTCCCCTTAGTCAGTTTAACCGCTTGGGAATTACTTTTTGAGAAAATGGGCTTCATCCCTGAAGAAAATGCCAACGCTGGCCAGTCATTGCTCGTCATTAATGGCGCTGGGGGCGTGGGCTCAGTGCTCACCCAACTTGCTGCTTGGAGTGGCCTGACGGTTTTGGCCACGGCCAGCCCCAAAAATCACGAATGGCTCAGCGACCATGGGGTGACCACGGCCATCGATTATCATGATGACCTAGTTGCCAGTGTCCATGCGGCTGGTTTCGAGCAGGTTGACGGCATTGCGATTCTCTTTTCACCTGAGCCGTATAGCCTCGCTGCGGGCAGTCTGATTAAGCCATTTGGCCACGTGGGCACGATTGTCGGTCCAACGCCAAATATCGATTTATCGATCATCAAAGCCAAGGCCGCCAGTCTCGATTTTGAGTACATGTTTGCCAAAAGTGATTTTGATGACCGGATTGCCACCCAAGGCCAAATTCTGGCGCGAATCAGTCAACTGGTCGCCCATCTGAACGTTGTCTCACCAGTCACCAAGGTCTACGAGGGCTTAACGCTCGACAACATGAATGCCGCAGCCACCTTGCTAGCTCAGGGCCATCAAGTCGGCAAAATCGTCATCACTTTACCCCATTAAACCAAATCGTCATTAATCACGAGCCGTTCATCCTGCGTCACCATGAATTGATGGACGGGATCAGCTAATAAGCCGTCCTCTAGCAAGCTTTCCAACGTGTCGACCAAAGTGTGATATTCTTCCAGTTCATCCCCATAGGCCAACATATCCTCGTCCTCAAGGAACGAAACTGGAATCCGCAAAAAGCGCGCCGCATTGGTCGGAATATCGACGGTCGCCAAGTCTTCCACTTCAGTGATGGTCTTGGCTTCCATGATTTCAACCAGCGCGCGATGGTCCACTGGAAATTCTTTGCCTTCGATTTGGATGTGGTCAAAATACGTGTCGGAATCTGTCTTAATCGTCCGTAAGACGTCGTATACAGTCATTGTCATGAGTCCACCTACTTTTTAAAGCCCAAAGCATGTTGCAAGAGTGTTTTGGCTTGGGCTTCGTCGATTTGGGCCGGATTATAAATGATAACCCCAGTGCCCATATAATAATTAAACTTTTGGAGTACGGCGCGTTCGCTGAGACTACGGAGCCGCAATTCATCATTGATTTGCACCAACAAGCGGTCAGCCCAGTCGCTGTCCATCATGGCTGGCAGGTCACGCTCTGTGAGATAACCCTTATCCATAATTTCATTAGCGCCTTCTGTTTTTTGATACCGGGTGATGTCCTCATCCATGGCCATGCCCATCCCTCCTACACATTCTTTTCTGTCAATGTACCGATATTCACCGCAAAATTCAAGGAAAGTGTGGCAATTGCCGCGCTGGCACCACCAAAAAAGGGTCACCAGCAAATATGTTGGTGACCCTTTTTTTCTGCAGCAGCCCAGAACTGAATCAGCCTTGGTTTTGTAGTCTTTGTTGTTGATACTGTTGAAACTTGTTCTGCGCAAAGCCTTGCGTTTGCGCCACGATGTACAACGGTCGCTCCCGAGACTGGTTGAAGACCCGGCCCAAGTAGCTGCCAATGATGCCGAGGCTCAAGAAGAGTCCACTGCCGATGAAGAACAAACTAGCGACAATCCAAGCCGTCGTCCCCAGCGTGCCAGTCACCCCAGCGACAATCACGGTCAACACACTGATGCCCAGCGCCAGGCCGCTAAACCATAGCGCCAACGTCAGCGGCACTGTTGAGAAACTCGTGATGCCATTGAGAGCCAGATGGAGCATCTTTTTGAGCGGATATTTGGATTCACCGGCGTTGCGATCTTGGCGATCATACAGGACGCCTGTTTGTTTGAACCCGACCCAGGAGACGAGCCCGCGCACATACGGATCCGTTTCATCGAATTGCTTTAAAACATCGACAACCTTACGATCCATCAGCCGAAAATCGCCGGTATCCACTGGAATATCTGTGCTGGTCATGGCCCGCAGGAGCCGATAAAACGCGGCCGCGGAGACTTTCTTGAACCATGTTTCGCCATCACGGTGGCGCCGCTTGCCGTAGACCACCGCGTAACCAGCTTGCCACTGCGCAATCATGGCTGGAATCACACTGGGTGGGTCCTGCAAATCAGCATCCATGACGACGACTGCATCCCCGCTGGCGAAACGAATCCCGGCACTAATCGCCAACTGATGGCCAAAATTACGTGAGAATTGCACGAGCCGCATATTGCGGTGTTGGGCCATTGCCGCGTTAATTTTTGCCACAGTATCATCTGAGGAACCATCGTCGACAAAAATTAATTCATACTGTTCATCGCGTGCCGCCACGTAGTTCTGGAGCACCGCAATCGTCTTATTGATACCGGCACTTTCATTGTAGACAGGCAACACAATTGAGATGAGTGGTGTTTGGCTCATGATGATTCACTCCTTTTTATTTTAGTTGGTAAAGCGTGCCTTGGCCGCCCATCCCCATTGTCCGGGTAGACGTGGTGCTTTGGGTCAGGGTAATCTTCTTACCATTCTTTTCGACCCACTTAGCAATCGCAGAATTACCTGCACGGCCAGTGTCATAGTAGTATTTCACTTCACTCTTTGTGACAAGGGCTTTAAATTGTTTCAACGTCATTGTTGGATCAGTCCCATTGAAACCACCAATTGCCATGACAGCCTTGCCAGTTTCAATAATATAGGGTGCAGCAGTGCTGGCATCACTGGTGGCAAACAGGTACTTCGCTGAGCCTTGATGCTTGGTGACGTACGTTAACAACGCTTTATCAGCCGACCCTGATCCCATGCCACCTGCGCCGCGACCGCTGGCAGCTAACAATGTTGGGCTAGCGTAAGGAATACCACTGGATTCACCAGAAAGCGTTGGACTGAGCGCCCACCAAGTTGGTGCAGCTAACATCGCAATCAAAGCGACAGTCGCCCCTAGCTTGGTTTTCTTCGTGCGGGTCGCAAACAAAATCGCGATGGCCACAACACCCATGGCGACAACGAGCCAGGTCTGCCATTGATAAACGAGACTGACATACCAAGCGCCAAGGCCAGTGGTGACCGCCACTGTCAGCGGCAGTAACCAAGTCTGCCATTGCTTCAGTTTCCCTTTGAATTGCTTCGTCATTGTGACAAAGCCAATGGCCGCGAGTGCCGCAATTGGGGGAGCCAACATGATGGTGTAATAAGGGTGGAAGAAACTAGCGACAGAGAAGAACCCAGCGACCGGGACCAACCAAGCCAACCAGTAACCGAGATGCTTTTGTTCCGCGGTGAGTTGGTACCATTTCCGTTTGCGATCATAGTAGGCAGCGTAGGCACTGACAAAGCCAATCAGGGCAGCTGGCAGCATCCAACTAATCTGTGGGCCTAAGTCTGATTGTAATAGCCGTAATGGTCCGACAGTCCCAATTGAAAAGGCACCGTTTGCACCGCCACCCATACCGCCGGCGCGGCCTTTGCCGGTGAATCCGCCAGTTGGCATGCCTTCAGCTCCGGTTGGTTTCGCTGGTCTGGTGCCGCTTGTCGTTGGCTTCTGCCCAGTGGCACCTTGTGTACCAGTACCTGTCGGTGGCGTGCCACCAGGCCCATTACCTTTCGCCCCAGATGGTGGGGTGCCAGTTGGTTTCTTGCCAGTTGGGGCGCCGGCGCCCTGACCACCGGATGGCGCGGTACCACCAGTTGGTGCTGTGCCGCCAGTCGGGGCCTTATTCGACTCTGCGGTGCCCGATTTACTGTTCATGCCACTAAATGCCGCACCGGTCCCCGTAGTTTGTCCGAGCAACCGCTCTGTCCCGTTATAGCCAAAAGCAAGTTCCATTTCAGAATTCGTTTGCGAACTGCCGACATAAGGCCGATCGGCGGCATTGGTACTATCAACGGCCATGGGCCAAGCGACAGTGAAGCCAATCAACGCGACCGCTGCAGCAGCGAGGGTGACAATTTTCTTGCGCCATTTTTGATCGCTGGCCAACCAGTAGAATAAGAGTAAGGCGGGCAGAATCATAAAGGCTTGTAACATTTTAATATTGAAACTAATCCCAATCAGGGCAAAACTGACGACTACTAGCCACGGCTTATGCGCCGAAACTGCCTTCATCAATGCCCATGTGGCCAGCAACAAGAAGAAGAGTAATGTGGCATCCATGTTATTTGTCCGAGAATCCGCAACCACAATTGGGGTTAAGGTTAAAATCAGCGCGGATAAGCGGGCAGCCCAAGCGCCAAAACGCGGTTTAATCAGCACATACATCAAACCAACGGACCCGATACCAAACAGGACAGATGGCAAGACCACTGACCAGCCGTGGACGCCAAAAATTTTGGCTGAAATCGCCATGAACCACAGAGCCACTGGTGGCTTATCAACGGTAATAAAGCCTGCGGGATCAAACGCCCCATACCAGAAGTTCGACCAACTTTGGACCATACTTGTGATCGCCGCCGTGTAATAGGCGTTGGCCGAGCCTGCTTCCCAAATCTTCCAGCCATACAGGAAGGCTGCTAAGACCAGAATTCCGATGAGCCACCAATCAAGCTTTCGACGTTTTGTCACCATTCACCACATCCTTATCTGATTTAAAAATCCAAAATTTACTGAGCAAGAAGTTCATCGGTACGGTCACCAACAAACTAAACGCCGGGGCCAGGGTCGCATTGAATTGCCACCAGTCATTCCACGTCGTCGTCAGAATCAAACTAATCACTAGCGACATGCCATAAGTGAAGTAATACTTGAGCACCGTATCAGGATGCTTGGCCTGATGGCTTTGAAAAACCATCCGGTCATTCAAAATAATGCCGAGAATTGACGTGAGGCCGTATCCTACGCCCATGGCTGCCGTTGGATTAATCAGGCGATACAGACTAAGATAGATGACATAAGTCAAGACGGTATTAATCGCACCGACAGCACCAAAGCGAATAAATTGCTTGATCATTGGCGTCCCTCCTTTGCTTTGACTCCACTATAAGGACGCCACCATAAAACAACCTTAAAAAGATTTAAGCTTGTTTTATGGTCAAGCTGACATGATAACAACGAGGTGAACATCATGGCTGCGCAACCGCATTTATTAGTAGTAGAAGATGACCAAACGCTCAATGCAAGTATCACAAAATTTCTCAGTCCCTTTAGCCTGGTAGAGCAAGCCTATACCGGTGAAGAGGGCCTGTACTTGGCCGAGCAAGCCATTTATGATGCCATCGTTTTGGATGTCATGTTGCCTGAACTCGATGGCTATAGTTTGTTAAAAGCCTTGCGGGAGCGCCAGATTTCAACGCCTGTGCTGATGCTGACGGCCAAGGCGGAATTAAGTGATAAGCTGCATGGCTTTGAAGTTGGGGCGGATGATTATTTGACCAAGCCCTTCCACCGCGAAGAACTGGTCATGCGGCTCAAAGCCCTGCTCAAGCGCACGGGCCATTTTTTCGATGACCATGAAATCGCGGTCGGTCAATTGCAACTCAACCTGACCACCCATTCCGCCAGTGCCGGTGCAGAAACGCTCCAACTCAACACCCGCGAATTCGATTTGCTCGCCTACTTGATGCAAAACCACGGCATGATTATTACCAAGGAACAAATTTTTGACCGCCTGTGGGGCTTTGACTCCAATACCGCGCTATCAGTGGTTGAAGTCTACATGTCCAACCTCCGTCGCAAACTGAAACCGAGCGGCGCGGACCAACAAATTCAAACCATTCGTAATGTTGGCTACATTATGAAATAAGGAGGCCAAAGCGTGACCAATCAATCGAATATCAAGCGCCAACAGCGCCATTTGTTTCGCATGGAACTTTTTAGTTTCGCGGGCCTCTTCATCATCTTGGGCGCGATTGTCTTCTTGCTGTATCAACATTCGGTTTACACCGATATTGACCAAACCTTGACCCAACAAAAAAACATTTTAGTTAATGGCCCAGAAAAAATGCCCGCTCCAGGCCAGCGGGGACCAACAACCGCGCCGTTTCGGACCGACTTGCTGGTCTTTGATGCTCAAGGGCGCATTACCAATCAAGCTAATTTAGGCAATCGCTACTACGCCTACTTCAAAAAGCTCAAACTTGATGTCAGCCAGCTCAATCAGCGCCAGACCACCACTGTTGGTGCGGGAACCTTCCGAACGCTGCTCATCAAAGTCCCTGCCAACACCGGGGATCCAATCTACGCCGGGCATTACGTGCTAATCCTGCAAAACATTAATGGGCAGATTAATGCCTTGCAGGGCTTCACACGCGCCCTCATTGTGACCATTGTCATCTTCTGGTTAGTCGTGATTATCTTGGCGGACTGGCTATCAAAGCGTGCCATGCGCCCGATTATGCGATCCCGGCAGCGCCAGCAAGACTTTGTCGCCGACGCGGCACATGAACTGCGCGCACCTCTGGCCGTCATTCAAAGCCAACAAGAAGACCTATTGATGCATCCAGAAGCGGTCATTGTGGATCAAAGTGAGTCCATCGCGACGTCTTTGAATGAAATTACCCGCCTCCAGCAATTGACCAATGACTTGCTAACCATTGCCAAAACTGACAGCAATGCCGTTGAAGTTCTGCCGACCAAAGTGGCCGTCGCCAGCTTCTTAGATGAAGTCCTCCAGCCATACGCTGAAATTGCCAGCAGCCAGCACAAATCCCTGACTTGGTCGGCACCGGCGGATTTTGTCGCTAAGTTTGATGCCGAACGGATTCATCAGCTCCTGATTATTCTTTTGGATAACGCCTTGAAATATACCCAGGCTGGCGACTTGCTCTGGGTCAACGCCACGCCACAAGGTCACAAATGGTGGACGCTGACGGTCGGCAACAGTGGCGCCCCGATTGCCGACGCCGATAAAGCCAAAATTTTTGAACGCTTCTATCGCGTCGATGCCTCGCGGAACCGCGACACCGGCGGGCACGGATTAGGTTTGGCCATCGCCCAATGGATTGTCACCGCCCACCAAGGGCACATTGACGTTAACGATGTGGAACCCACAGGTGTCAGCTTCGACGTCAAATTACCCCAATAAAAAAAGCGGCAGCCCATAACCAATTGGTTACGGTGCTGCCGCTTTCGGGTTGTTGTTAGAATTTTGGTTGGAGTAACTGTTGCTTTCGAATGAACATCTCTGACTTGGTATCATCACTGGCAATAAAGCCGGCGTCAGCGAAGAAACTCTGCAGCTCAGGATTGGAACACACAATCACAACTTGGGGAATTTGCTTGAAATAAGCAATGAATTCATTGAGTAATTCATGGCCAATTCCTTGGTGCTGGTACTCTGGATGGACAATCAAGTCTTGAATGAAGGCCCCAGTGTGCATATCACTGAGTCCGCGGACCAATCCGACGAGTTTTTCGCCATCGCGAACAGTAATCATCGTCGAGTTCGCCAATCCCATGGCCGTCTCGGCCGGATCATTCAAATACTTGGTGAGTTCAACAGCCCCATACAAATCTTTAATCTCGTGAATCGTTAGGCCTGATTCAAAGGCATAGCGCAACATGCAATTTCCCCCTCAGGATTCAATACTCCTGATTCTACAACAAGCTTTACCTAATATAAAGGGTTTTATAACAAGAGTTATCGTGCGGGGTTATCACGAATGCCATCGGCTTCGGTAAAGTCGATGAAGCCCATGTTGGTGTCGATTGGGCCACCAGCGCCATTGAGTTCGAGGGTGTTCATGGCTTTGTGGTAGTGAACTACCAATTGGTCATCGAGATCTTCGACTGAGTACCCTTTGACGCCAATGGGACCAAGGTTACTATCAAGCGTCACATTGTAGTCTGTCGCAGGATCTGACTTTGGCACCACGTTCAAACTAAACTGAATCTGCATGTGGATCATCGCATGTTGCGAGTAAGGGCCGACCCCATCTTCAAAAGTCAGTAACAATTTCTTGTCCGGACCAAGATGCGGTTGAATCCGGGCAATTGCGTCATCATCAAAATGAATATTCATTTCTGTCACCTCTTATTTTTGCCCTAACCATAGCCCCAAATCCTTGGAATGACAACTATTTTGAACGCGACGGCACAGGCTTCTTTAAACTTTCTTAGCGGATCGTTCATAAGATTGGAAGGCTTTCGTCACACTTTCTTCATACGCGGTCGTTATAGTTATCAACATAGAAATGAGCCACCCACTCATTTCCATACCAAACCCAACTTTTTCATTTTTACTCCTCCAAAGTAAAAATCGCCAGCTGGCGCCCACCAGTTGGCCAACCCTTACTCCTTTGGCCGTCGCTTACCCCGACGGCCATTTTTTTGGGCCGTTTTCGTCCAAAACAAAATTCGAATTCACGAAAGCGGAAACTTTTGTTCACACTTTCTTCAAAAGTTATCGTTAATATAAGAAACATAGAAATGAGCCACCCACTCATCTCTATAACCCAAATCCAACTTTTTCATTTTTACTCCTCCAAAGTAAAAATCAGCGACTGACTTCCCATCAGTCGCTCAACCCTACTCCTGCCTGCCGCTTCCCACGGCAGGTTTTTTTGTGCCTAAGTGTTTTACACCCTAGGCCATTGTGCTAAACTATTGGGTGTTAAGGGTCATTAGCTCAGTTGGGAGAGCGCCTGCTTCGCATGTAGGAGGTCGACGGTTCAAGTCCGTTATGATCCAGAAATCAGTCGCCATTCACAAGTCGTGAATGGCGATTTTTTTGTGCTTGCCGCCATTTGTGAGTGCGGTTATACTCAGGCTAATTCTGAGCGCGAGGAGGAGTCGCAATGGAAGATAACCGCTTAAAAGGGTTGCGCGTGATGGGGTATGGCTTTCCTGGGATGAATTGGATTACCGTCAGCAACTCGGCTAATATCACAAGTACCAAAGCACAATTATTTGCCGACATCGACCCAGAAACGGGCGAAGTCAAACTGTATGTTCAACCAGAGGATTTGGAGAAAATGAAACGTTTATTTTAGTCGCGCTCCACTGTGACCCGTCACCTAACCACCACCCGTGAAAGGAAGGCTCTACATGAAAGAATACGCCGAATTTTGGAGCAAAATGTTTGTCTGGAACGCCAGTGCCACACGCCGCCAGTTTTGGCTTGCTTACTTTATCAACATTCTTACCTTCATCCTAATTGGCTTCTTTACTGGTGTTGACTTCGATCCCTCAAAGCTAAGCAGCGTGCAACCTTAGTCGGCCACAATCTGTGGGCTAGCCTCATCTCTTTTGTATTCTGGCTCGCCAACTTCACCGTCACGGCGCGGCGCTTGCACGATACCGACCACAGCAACTGGTGGATCCTACTGAATATCCTGCCAATCATCGGCTGGCTTTGGTTCTTCATTCTTCTTGTTTCCCCATCAGCTCAGTCAATCCGTTGGCCAAACAATCAAAGTCAAATTTAGCAGAGCACACAAAAAGCGCTGAATCCTGATGCGGATTCAGCGCTTTTTTCTTTCTGTACAATTTTTTTGCAGACAGACGGAGTTGTTATACGCGCAAACAGTTGTCACATAAGGAAAACGATTTCAATCCTGTTCGATAAATCAGACTTGTTATATACTAGAGCCAACTTGAAAAGCCGATAATATCAGCTTTTTGCGACTGTGACTTTTTAAAAATCAAAAATGTAACCGTTGACATTCCACAAAAGTGGCTCCTATACTTTGGTTGTGGTTGTCATACGAGTAAGACAAGTGGAGGGATCACAATGGATCGACAACCATTTTGGCAATATGAGCAAATTTCTGCCGAAATCATTCGACAGATTGATAACGGTGAGCTTGCCATCGGAGACAAGCTGCCTTCAGAGAAAGACCTCGGCGATTTGTTTGATGTAAGTCGCATCACGGTGCGGAAAGCACTGGCAGAATTGGAAGAGCGCAACTACATCGAAAAGAAGCAAGGCCAAGGGAGTTTCGTGAAGGACCGGTTCAATCACGCTGAAGAAATCAGTTTCGTGGATTCACCCAGTACTCAACTGCGCACAGGTGGGCATGCCACGTACATTGAACTGCGGGAATTCTCGATTCTTGCCGACGGGCAGGAACCGTCCATTCGCCAAATGATGAAGCTAGCCGATAGTGATTATCTCTATCGGATTAGCCAACTCTATTTTTCCGATCGCCAGCCTTTGATTGAACGCACAACATTCATGGACTTCCAAACATTCCCAATGTTGAGCGCCAAATCAATTCAAGACACCGAGCTCATCCCAATCCTAGCGCATCGCTATGGGTTGTCACCTGCACTGTTGCATCACTCTATTACAACCGGCGTCGACCATATTCCGTCACGGTTGCGCGGCTTTCTAACCGCGACACCGCGTCAGTCTTATGTGAAAGCGACGACGACTTATGTGAACCAACACAATCGCGTGGCGTATCTCAGCACCGCGATTGCGCCAGCTAAATCGAAGGTATTTTTCGTCAAGGATAAGGGAGTGGAAACTATGAGTGAACCTCATATTTTGTTAACCAGAATTGATAATCGTCTTGTTCATGGTCAAGTCGGGGTTACGTGGACTAAGACTTTGGGCGCTAATCTGATTTTAGTCGCCAACGATGCAGCTTCTGAAGATGAATTACAACAAAAGCTGATGAAGAGCACTGCGGACTCATCGGGTGCGCAGATTCGGTTCTTTACGTTAGAGAAGACCATCGAAGTGATTGGCAAAGCTGCTGACCGCCAAAAGATTTTCATCGTGGTGAAGACACCGCAAGATGTGCTGAAACTTGTTGAAGGCGGCGTGCCAATCAAAGAAGTGAATGTTGGGAACATGCACTTTGCCCCAGGTAAAGAAGAAATCACCAAAAAGGTTTATGTCGATCAATCCGATAAAGATGCTTTGACCGCATTAGTCAACAAGGGTGTCAATGTCTATATTCAAGACGTCCCTGGCGACCATAAGACTGAAATTAATTTTTAAACGAGTCTGAGGAGGAAAGATTATGCCAATTACGTTGACCCAGGGTCTCTTATTGGGGATCTTTGCCATCATCGCCGGGCTGGATTCTTGGCTGGAAGTGCTCTACATTTTCAGACCAATTATCAGTTGTACAATTACTGGGATTATTCTCGGGGATGTCACGATGGGAATCATCGCTGGTGGGCTCACAGAGCTTGCGTTTGCAGGCTTGACCCCTGCCGGTGGGACCCAGCCACCTAACCCCGCTGTCTGTGGGATTATGACGGTTGTCATCGCGCACACCACCAGTGTTGCTCCTGCAACAGCGATGAGTTTGTCCTTACCATTTGCGATGTTAATGCAGTACATACTGTTAATGTTCTATTCACTGTTCTCGGTCTTTATGCCTGTTATGGACAAGGCAGCTGGCCAAGCCGATACCAAGAAGTTTGCTTCAATGGCTTACCTGATGATGGGTATTGTCGGTGCTGCATTCTTCATCATTATTTTCTTGTCTGCATACGCTGCTCAAGGTCCAATGTCTGCTTTAGTTAAGTCCATGCCACAATGGCTCATCCATGGGTTTGAACTTTCTGGGGCTGCATTACCAGCCGTTGGGTTTGCCATGCTGCTCAAAGTCTTGCTGCGCGTCGAGTACGTACCGTTCTTGCTCCTTGGGTTTGTGGTTTCATCATTCATTAACTTCAGCAATGTGCTTCCGGCTGCCGTTATTGGGGTGGTGTTCGCCATGATCGAATTCTTCCGGGATAAGAAGAACAAGGCGCTCCAAGATGAAATTGATGAATTAAAGAAAAATAACGTCAGTGGAGGTGAAGAAGATGGCATCTAATGACGATATCCAACAAAACCAAACGCCAACCACGCCAAAAGATGGTGGGAGTAAATTAACTAGTCACGATATTACGATGTTAGGGGTCCGCTCCGCCTTGCTGCAATCAGCCTTTTCATATGAGCGGATGCAAGCCGCTGGCTGGGCCTGGGCGCAAGTGCCTGTGTGGAAGAAAATCTTCGGCAAGGACAAAAAGGCACTTTCTGAAGCCATGACTGACAACATGGAATTCATCAATACGTCACCGCCATTAGTTTCAATCTTGATGGGGCTTTTGACCAGCATGGAAGAAAAACGGGTTGATCGCCAAACCATCCGGGGTTTAAAGAATGGTCTGTTCGGCCCAATGGCTGGGATTGGGGACGCGATTTACTGGTTCACCCTGATGCCAATCGTTGGTGGGATTGCCGCTTCCTTTGCTTCTAAAGGGAATCCAATCGGCCCAATCTTGTTCTTCGCCGTGTACGTGGGGATTTTCCTTTGCCGGATTCCATTTGCTCACTTAGGGTATAACCTTGGGACCAAAGCGATTGATGTGATTCAGGACAATTCAGAAATTATTGCCCGGGTGGCAACAATCATGGGTCTGACAGTCATCGGGGCGCTGATTAGCTCCTACGTCTCCTTGTCACTCAAAGTCAAAATTGGCGCTGTCTCACTCCAAAAAGATTTCCTCGATAAAGTCTTTCCGAACATTCTGCCATTAGCCTTTACGTTCCTGTTGTTCTGGCTCTTGAAGAAGAAGCAAGTTTCACCAATCCTCTTGATTGCTCTTGTCTTCGTCTTATGTATCGTTTGTTCATTCTTTGGAATCATGTAGGAGGTTACTGACACATCATGGCACATTTTAAAACAATCATTACTGGACACGGGCACTTCGCAACCGGCTTACAATCTGCCGTCGAACTCCTGGCAGGCGAACAAGCCACGTTGCAATTCATCGACTTCACCAGTGAAATGACAGACACTGACCTAGCGGCGAAACTGACCGCGGCGATTGATGATCAGCCGACATTGATTTTCACGGACTTGCTTGGGGGAACCCCATATAAAGAAGCCGCGAAGATTGCCTTTACCAATCAAAATGTTGCCGTTGTGACTGGCTGTAACTTAGGTTCATTACTCGATGCCCTCTTCACAGACTTCACATCGTTACCAGATTACGCCCAAGCATTAGTCGCAACGACCAATCGTTCGGCTCAAGTTCTTGATCTCACTGACAGCAGTGATGAAGAAGAACCTGAAGACGGCATCTAAAGCTACACAAAAAGCGCTGAATCCGCATCAGGATTCAGCGCTTTTTGTGTGCTGCTAGGCAGCTTGTTGATTAAGACTGGCAACGGCTTGCTCAATAGTTGAACCAACACCAATATGCTGTTGGTTAGCAACGTCAATTGCTAAAAACTGTTGTGTTTCCGTGTCTAATTGAATCTTGTAAGTCATAAAAATTACCTCCATTCGGTGTAGATAGAATGGTCTCTTGGTAGCGATGTAGATTAGTTTACTCACTTTTTGTTAGAAAGTCAAGCATTTTTCGAAGGCGGTTCCATCCGCGTTAATTTAACCGTTGTTTCTTTCCCGAGCACCAGTGGCACATTCTCTTGGACAATGTCGGCATATTCCAGGCCAAACCACTGAGCAGGTGTTTCGGTAATATGCTTCAGGAAAATCCGGGCCTGGATGATGAGCTTATCCCACGCTTTAATTTGCGTTTCTGGGGACAACTCTTCATTCAACAAGACAAAGGTCCAATCCCCCACCTGACGATCAGGGATGCTGGTATATTTTTGCGGCTGCCGCGGAATCTCACCAGAGGCCATCATATCAGCCACGACTTGCCGCAGGAGCACGTTAATCCGTTGTTCAATCCGGAACCCAAGATATAACTGCACGTTCACGACGTTGTCTGTCCCGAGCGTATCGGCGGTATAGGACTTAGTGTACGGTTCATCGGTCACATTCACCGTGACCATCCAATACACTTGGGCCCGCTTTGGCCGTTTGTCCAAGATTGAATAGAAAATCGTCTTTGGGATGAAATGTTCATCCGTGACTTCGGTCATATACACCAAATTCGTCGCGTAGGTTGGGTAGTCCTTGTCTTCAGCCAGCGCCTCAAGCTTAGATTTATAAGCGAGCAATGACGCTTGTTCAGACCGGAAACTGTTGCGATCTTGCACTTGTTTCCCATACTGCCAGATAAACATGACCAGCAAAATCGCTGCAGCAATGAGCGCGGTCATGTACCCACCGTGCAGGAATTTCGCGGCACTGGAAATAAAGAAGATGGTTTCAATCACCAAGAAGAAGGCGGGGACAATTTGGGCAATAAACCACGGCACTTTGCGAAGCATCAGAAATTGGTGCAGTAACAAAGTGGTCATTAACATGGTCACCGTGATGGCCAGGCCGTAAGCCCCTTCCATCGCCGCACTGGTTTGAAAATGCCAGATGATAATCAAACACATCCCCCACATGATGACATTCACTGTGGGAATGTAAAGCTGACCCTTCACGTCGGTGGGATAAATGATATGTAAACGCGGTAAGAACTTCAACTTCATCGCTTCCGCCACAAGCGTATAGGAACCCGAGATGAGGGCCTGTGACGCAATAATCGCGGCCATCGTCGCGATTAAGATCGCAAACAAACGCCATGAGCCAGGAATCATTTCAAAGAACGGGTTGAAGTCACTGAGACCAGCCATGCGGGCATTGCCACGATTGTTAATCAACCAGACTGCTTGACCAAAGTAGTTCAGCACCAGACAAATTTTGACATAGGGCCAACTACCATAGATATTATTGCGGCCCACGTGACCCATATCCGAATACAAAGCCTCGGCCCCGGTTGTCGCCAAGAAGACACTGCCTAAGATGAAAATGCCATCGTAGTTGTCGGGGCTGAAGAGAATCGCAATCGCATAATATGGATTCAACGCTTTCAAAATGGAGAGGTCTTGCATGGTATACAGGAGCCCAACCACGCCCAAGAAAGTGAACCAGATTAACATAATCGGACCAAAGGCTTTCCCAATAATGTCAGTCCCAAATCGTTGAATCAAGAACAGCACAGAAATAATGATGACGGTGACCAAGACGACCGTATTCTGCGAACGAATAAAGGTTTCGCCACCAATGACGACCCCTTTGAGCCCTTCAATCGCAGTTGTGACTGTGACGGCAGGGGTCAGCATCCCGTCGGCCAATAAGGCCGCACCCCCAATCATCGCAGGGAACACCAGCCACTTGGCGCGCCGGCGGACCAAGGTGTAAAGCGCAAAAATCCCACCTTCACCGTTGTTATCCGCGCGCAACGCAATCAACACATACTTAACGGTGGTAATAAGCGTCACCGTCCAAAAAATCAATGAGACAGCCCCGAGAATAAAGTCGGGTCGCACTTGGGTCAAGCCGCCGTTATTGGCCACAATGGACTTCATAACATAGAGCGGGGATGTCCCGATATCACCATAAACCACACCTAGGGAAATCAGAATCCCAGCTGCGCTGAGCTTCTTTCGCCTGGATTTTGTATCTGCACTTGGTTCACTAAATTTCCGCATCATGTCACCTCATCGCGCTTTACGCGTGTTTATGTTGATTCCACATAGCAAAAATGGCCACTGATAAAATAATAGCAAGCGTCGAACCAACAAAGACAGTTTTATAGCTTGTGGCTTCAATAATCAAGGCCCCAATTAATGGCCCAACCGCACGGCCCGCCGAAGCGAAAACTTGGACAAAGCCTTGGTAGCGGCCTTTTTGATCATCGGGCGAATAAAGATCCACATACGTGGAGACAGCCGGTAAGGCCAGCACTTCCCCAAATGTCAAAATAGCCATCGCCAAAATGAAACTCCAATAAGCATGGGCCCAAATCAGCACTAAGAATGATGACGCAAATAAAACAAAGCCTAGATTCAACCGCAAACTTAAATGTGCCAACAGCCAGTCATCAAATAAGGTGAGGACTGGTTGTAACACTACAATCAAGACGGCATTGATGGTCCACAACCAGGTGTAATCCTTGACGGTCATCCCCAGATGAATCATATAGGTGGAAATATTGCTTTGCCACTGCTCATATGTAATCCAGGTAATGAACAACGTCAAAAGCAGCAACAAGATTTGCGACCAATACGGATTCTTGGCCCGATCGACCGTGCTCGTGCGGTCGGCTGTGCGTTTTGGCACCTTCACGTTGAAGAAGAAAATCGCCACAATCAAAAAAAGAATGAACAAGGCAAACGCTAGCATGAAGATGTACGTAATGCCCATTGGCAAGACGAAGCCCACAATCATGGTCCCGATTACGAGGCCCAAGTTGGACATAAAGTACAACACATTAAACACGTAACTCGATTTGCGGCTCTTTACCAAGGTGGCATACGAGTTAATCGATGTCATGACAATCCCATTCCCAAACCCAGAAACGACCAAGAACAGTGGATAGGCCGGCCAGCCGTGCCAGAAAATCAAACCGCCGGTGGCCAAACTGTTCAACGCAATCCCTAGTAGAATTGTCGGATAGGGGCGCCAGCGATCAAACAAAAAGCCCCCAGCATAATTCCCAATCACCATAAAGAGGGAATTGATGAACAACACAATCCCAGCAATGGTCAGTGATTCATGCAAGTACTCGTGCATATAAATTGTGGTGAGCGGCCAGATAAAACTAATGCCGGTATTGGTGATTAATGACCCTAAAAAGAGCCATTTCAGTGATATTGATTGCCGTTCCAAGTAATCCCCTCTTCCATCGCTACTCCGCTCAGTCAAGCATGGCAAAAAATTACCACTTGTTTGAGACTTAAATTACAGCCATCATACCATACCTGATTAGCTTGAAAAGACCTTAAAAACAGCTTTTTCAGGCGTGTTTTCACCCCGAGCGGAATGCCGGTGATGGCAAGTGCTCTCACGGCGCGGGCGCGAAATTGTTTTTATTTTTTTGTGATTATTGAACGAAGCGATTTCAGAACGCATCACAATGCGGTACACTTGAATATAGTAGTAAGACTATTCTGAGAGGTTGATTACATGTCAGTTGAATCCAGCTTGCAATACCAACAAGATTTTTTCGAGCACTTTAATCAAGCATGGCAAGATAAATCGAGTTATCAACTCTACCGCGGTCTCGACACCACGGCCGACAATTTGCGTTTACCCATTGAAGAAGCGCCTGGATACATTCTTGCCTACGACAAAAACGCGCAGCAGGAACTCCAAGATTTTCTGCAAACCCGCTTTATCGCCTTTGTGCGCGAACACATCCCGTTCTTTGAAGTTAGTGATGACGGCCGGGTGTTCTTCGGTGACTGGTACCACCGGCGCCAATTCGGCGAGTTAAAGCCGGTTAGCCGCACCATTGCTCAGTATACCGACGAAGAACAAGCCATCATTCCGCAGTTACAGGCTTTTTCTCAAGACCCTGACAACTACCTACAACTTGAACTTGAAGCGATGCGCAAAGATGTCTATCGCGACGTCAATCGCCTGCAAAATCAACTTGAAACTGAAATGGCAACCCAATCCGAACCACAAGAAGCAGCCAATGGTGGCTTCCGGGGCTTATTGAAGACTTTCATCGATCCCAGTGATCCCGACGAAAGCCAGCCAAGCGCACCAGCGACGCCAGACAAAACTAAACGCCTGCGCCAACAATTCAACCAAGTCAAAGACCAAGCTGATCATGATTTTGACGCCAAGAAGCGCCAGCTGGAAGTCTCAGCTGCGATTACGCGCTATGAATATCAAGCTGTCTTAAGTGAATACAGCTCCATTGAACAATTCGAAAATGTGCTGAGCAATTTGAAGACTGACTTCATGGCCGCACTCAAAGCCGAAGGGGGTAAGCAAAATGCTTAATTTATCTGACACCAAAGTGAAATCAATTGTGGCCAGCGACCTCTCCCCTTTGGACGCGCGCAACCAAGTCTCCGCCCAATACACCCAACTGGCGAAAAATTTTGCCAATGATCCTGAATGGCAGACTAATCAACCCGCTGCCACCAGCCGGTTACTCAGCTACACCGACTTATTAGCGGCCAAATTAATGCAAGCTTTTGCTGCAGATAACACCATTGCTGACAACTTCTTGGCAAATGTTTGGCCCGAAACAGTCGCCAACGACGGGACACACTCAGCAATTGGCTTCAACTTGAACCGCGACGGCAGCAACCAAACGATGTTCACGATTAGTAATCCGTTGGATGCCGAAGCTAGCCTTGTGGCCAACAACTTGCCAACCCTGCTGCAAGTGACCGCTAAAGAAGAAGCTGATCTGGGTTATTCTGAGCAAGAATTAACCGCGCTGAGCAACATGATTAAAGCGTTGTATACGGCCAACTACACCTTCAAGCAACTCGATGACACCGTCTTGCAGCCAGTGGACCAACTGACCTTCAAGACCAAGTATGACAACAATGTGACCATTTCAAGCCACGCCCATGTGGTTGAAGCCGGCAATATTGAATTGCAGGTGGCCCTTGATGCTCACGATGTCGTTACTGGCTACCATGTTTTTGATGACGCAGGGCACGACTGGATGGACTTAGGGTCTGAAGACGTGGGCGCCACCGATTTCACCTGGGAATCCACCACGATTCCTGAAGAACTCGTCGGCAACGACCTCGAGTTGCAAGTATCAGTCCGCTCCATTAATAACGCGCCAGCACTCGATGAACTGTTTGTCATTGCCTCAAGCAATGCGATTTTGATGCGGCAATTGGCTGGTGACGGTCGTTATGAATTAGCCTTACCAAACAAGCAAAGCTTAACCGTAACCGTTCACCCTGAAACAGACACCGTGACCTTGCATTATCCTGAATCAACCGTGCAAATCTATGAACTGAACCAACTTTATCCATTCTTAGGGGAATGGCTCAAGAGCGTGTCCCCAAAGAAACCTGCCTTTAACTAAAAAGCGTGCATTTTTGCCGGTTACTGGGTAGAATAAGCCCAATAATGAGTAGGAGGCTTTTTAATGGCAAATGAGATTCCCGAAGTGTTAACAATTGCGGGTTCCGACAGCGATGGCAGCGCTGGGATGGAAGCTGATTTACACAGTTTCTTCATGCGCGGTGCTTACGGCACTGTCGTTCTCACCTCTGCTGTCGCTGGTAATTCTTATGGCATTCACGATAGCGTGACCCTGCCGTTGGAATTTATCGACCACCAATTCGATGCCCTAGCTGACGATTTGAACATCAAAGCGGCCAAAACTGGCATGCTCGCCAACGCGGCCATGATTGAAACTGTCGTCAGAAATCTAAAAAAATATGACTTTGGCCCACTCGTCCTTGATCCGGTGATTGTCACCATTCATGGGGCCTTGCTGCTGGAACAAGACGCGTTTGAAACCCTGAAGAGTGACTTAATCCCGCTCGCAACCCTGATTACGCCGAACTTCTATGAAGCAGAACACTTAACGAATTTGAAGCTTGATTCTGATCAACAAATTGAAGCGGCGGCCGGTATTTTGCAAGAAATGGGCGCTAAAAATGTGCTCATCAAGGGCGACCACACCGGTGAAAACCGCACAGAAGTCCGCGATTTCATCCGCTTAGAGTCAGGTAAGACCTTCTGGTTGGCTGATGCCTATCACAAGACAGACCGCGTGAATGGGACGGGCGATACCTTGTCGGCTGTCATCACAGCCGAAATTGGGAAAGGCAATTCCATTGAAGATGCAATTCGGATTGCTAAGCGGTTCGTCAATGAAGCGATTGCCAATGAGATTCCTGTCGGCCATCAATTTGGCCCCATCAATCACTGGGCAAACCCGATCGTGACCCCACAGTTTTAAGTTTTAGAACACACTAGTTAACACGCAAAGAGAGAACCCCCGAATATTAGAAATTCGGAGGTTCTCTCTTTTTTACGTGACACAGATAATGAATTATTCCAGCTAATGGTGAATTTTGGCTCGTCAGGAGTGAGAAATCACTACTCTAACTTGAAAAGCCACGGCGTTTGAAAGCCAGTAGAAAGAGGCCGCTGCTAACGCCTAACCAAATCAAGACTACTAGGCTGTCTCGCCAATTGATTTGATAGCCCTTATCAGCAACAGCATAAATGAAATTCATCAGCACGCCTGAATAGAGATAAGCGGTTATCTTGGCCAAGTTAGGCATCATCTGCCCAAGAATAGGCGCAAACATCAAGATAAATGCGACTGGCATGCAATTCAGTCCTGCCTGCATCTGGGTCTTGCTAAAGAGTCCAACAATCAATCCAATGACTAAACTTGTCAATGTCGTAATTGCCGTCACAATGACAAACGCCAACAGTTGCGCTGCGTTAAATGCAGATCCACTGATGGGAATCAGGATAAAATTAATGACCATTGTGAAGATAAACGTTGGAATCAAACTACCAATGAAGAACTCTCTTGCAGTCACCGAGGAAGTCATCAGAACTCGTAACGTATTTTTCTCTTTCTCCTCGGCTAGCGGATAACATGCCATCATGATGCCACCCATCACAATACTAAACAACAAACCAAATGAGAGTAGATAAGGATGGACATTGCCGCCCATCGCGTTCTTTGGAATAACCGACTTAAAAATCAACACAAATGCGATGGCAAAGATCGGCATTGCCATTAAATTCATGTTCCGCAACATCAAGAAAGCCTTTAAACGACTAATCGTGCTTATTTTTCTCAGTGAATCACTCATGCTAAGGACCTCCCCGTAACCTCCAAAAAGATATCTTCCAGTGAGGGCTCATTCGAATGAATCGAACGAATCTCTCCAGCTATCATCCAATCTCTAATCCGCGTGGCCGTTTCTTCATTCTCAGGTAATGTCAATGATTGATTATCCGCTAACAGGACCTGGTAAGTTCGGTGGCGATTATATTTCAGGCTTAATTCCTGAGGTGTACCTTGTTCCTGAATGACACCGTCATTTAACAACGCCACTCGGTCACAAAGCTGTGTCGCTTCGGTCATATTGTGCGTCGTTAAAAAAATTGCGGTGCCTTGTGCCTTCAGCTCTAGAATCAATTTGTGCACGTCCGCCACGCTACTGGGGTCTAAACCACTGGTCGGTTCATCTAAAAACAAAACACGGGGCTGATGCAGAATAGCTCTTACCAACCGCAGACGTTGTTTCATCCCAGTCGATAATTTACCCGCCTGTTTATCACGGTCCTGATCTAAGCCAACACGTTTCAGCAGGACGTCGATTCGTGCCTTGTCCACGTTCAGTAATCGCGCAAAAATTCGTAAATTTTCGACTACTGACAGCCTTTCGTACAGACCGCTGGTATCACCAACAATCCCCACCTGTTCATAAATGTGCTCGTCAATTTCCGTGACGCTGTGACCTAGCAAGGTTGCTTGTCCGACAGTTGGCAACAATTGACCGGTTAAAATTTTAATCGTGGTTGTTTTCCCCGCGCCGGACGGCCCTAGGAACCCAAAAATCTCACCCTTTGCCACCTGAAAACTGACATCACGTAATGCAGTTTGTTTCCCAAACACTTTAGAAATTCCCAAAACCTGAATCACTGGTTGTAAGGATTCCATTTCAATCGACCTCCTCAATATCCTGATGCATGACGAAGTTGATTCGTCATACGCCATTCATTACATTAACGGCGTGAGGCTGTAAAATCCGCTATTTTCCGTGAAATGTACCTTATGAGGGATGAACTGTACCCTTGCAACCACTGTGTTTGCACAAGTTTCGTCAGCCTGACCTACGCAATCAACTAAATCTCCAATAATGATTTAATTTGATCCACTTTTGTTCTTGATAACGGAATACCTGTTTTTGCTTGCCCCTTTAAAATCAGCGTATAACTATTTTTGGCATAGCTCACTAATTCAGAGATTCGCTGAAGGTTAACTAAGTATGAACGGTGACACCGGAAGAACCCAAAACTCATCAATTTAGTTTCCAACTCGTTCATCGTCAATTGAGAAGGAAATGATTCATCGCCAACATGAATGTTACTGATGCCATTCACACTTTCCACATAATCAATTTCGTTGGGACTAAAAAAGACTGTTTTGTCTTCTAATTTGCTGGCAACTTTAAAAATTCCTGACGGTTGCGCGATTGAGGGCCCGACACCATCATCCAAACCGACATCTGGCTCAACATCTGTCTTCACAAGACCATCCTGAACATTGTACTGATAGATCACATCGCTCAAGAGAACCAACTCTTCCAAAAAAAAAGACGTGACTAACGTGGTAACGCCAGCCTGTTGAAGGGCGTGCAAACCGCGCAAAAACAACTCGATGCCTTCATCAGAAGGATTATGTCCAAGCGGGCTTTCAATCAGTGCTAAGTCAGGCTTGGCAATATAAACGCGCCCCAGCGCCACCCGCTGTTGTTGCTCAGAGGACAGCCTTTTAATTTTCCAATCCGCCAGATCTTGCAATGAACATACTTGGAGAACCGTTGAAATATCACAATCTGCATTCAACAAACGTTTAAAAAAAGCGAGGTAGGATTTAACGGTGAGCCCCCCGTACAATCCGTCTCCGTAATACTGCTGAATCATAATCTTGTCTGCGCGGAGAATGACCCCACTGGATGGCAACTCTTCTCCGGTAATCAGTTGAAACAAGGCCTGGCTCTCAGTATGGGTCATCTTAAGACCCAGCTGTTCATGTTCTTCCACGCGCAAACTGACGCCATTAAGCACATTTTGTTTATGTATTTGTTTCAACTCAACTAATTGCAAAGTCCCTCGCTCACTTTCTCAGCATTTATGCGTATTATACCAAAGGCTGCTAGTTTACCAATGGCCTGCACAGCCTTGCCAAGAACTGCTACACTTAATCTACAAGCAATCAAAGGAGAGGTTCTCATGATTGGCGACGGCATTACACATTACGACGCGATTTTTGGCACACCCACGCACGACCCGAATCGAGTCTTTGAATTCTTGGTGGTCGCTGTGTTTCAGGCCGGGCTCAGCTGGAAGGCGGCCGCCTCGAAACTCCCCGTCTTCCAACGAGTCTTTGCCGACTTCGATTATCATCAAATTGCGGGCTTTGACGAACCAGAACTTGAGCAAATCGAAAGTGACGCTGACATGATTCACAACGACCGCAAGATCCGTGCGATTTTGCAAAATGCGCGGGCTGCGGTCAACTTAGAACCTGAGTTTACGGACTTGGCTGACTACTTCTGGTCTTTTCAGGCTGGCAACCAGCCACATGACTTAGGCACGATTGTCGCCAAAGACATGAAAAAACGCGGCTTCACCTTCGTTGGGCCAACAACAATCGGCATCTTATTGATTGGCATCGGCGTGCGCCCGCATCCATAACGAAAAAGCCTCACACCCAAAATCACGCGGATTTTAGGTGTGAGGCTTTTTTTATTTATTTATTGTAGCGGAACCAACCGAACAACTCGGTGACTGCCATCACAATGAGGATGCCGCCAAAGATTCTAAACATCAGCAGGACCGCATGGAATGGGTTGAAGATTAAGACCAACCCGGCCAACGCCACGAGAATTCCGTAAATCACGGTCGGCACCGGTGAGACGTTGACGTATTGTTGCTGGCGGCGGGCGCCAGTAATCCGGGTAATCCCGTAAACTAGCAAGCTAATCCCAAGCACTAATGGCAACAAGCTGAGCACGGGTTTGGCGAGCACTAAGACCAAGACCGCCGCGACTAGTAACCCAACGCCGCCCATTGAGCCAATGCCACTGTACCCGGCACGCTTCAAATCGCGACTCGCACCAAACGCGTTAATGGCCGCAATGAGCAAGCCAATTGCCAAGACCCACGTCACAATCGACAACACGCTATTGGGGGCCAACACAATCCAAGCACCCAAGCCCAACATCAATAGCGCGCGAATCCAAGCGGCCCGTTGTAATTGGTCAAATAATGACTGCATCCTGATTTCTCCTTTAACAACCGGTCAAGCTGGTTGTGTAATTTCATAATTGTTCTGATAAAACCAGCATAGCACATTTCGACCAGAAGCCACTCAGTCCGAAGTCCCCTTTTCTACCACGCCTCGTGGTTCCAAGTGCGGCCATCAATCTCGCCTTCCGCTAATTCTAGGCGCTGTGCCTGTTCTTGAATCATCGCTTGCAATTCATGATAAAAGGCGCGCTGACGGTAATCCGTCGCACTATCTTCCCAGTTTTTTGCCTGTTGCAATAACCAGGTTTGGGTCTCATTCATTCTGCTTCACCTCGCTTGAGTTCAGCCAGTGTGTGTTGAAAACGTTCAAGATTATCTTGTTGATCTTGCAACTGATTAGCCACCAAATCAGCCGTTGTGTCATCCCGATAGGCATTGAGCTGATCGATGAACCATTGTGCCCGTTCATTGAAGCGGCTCGGATGGTCAAGGGTAAGGTACTGCTGATAGCGCACCAAGAGCCCCTGTTGCGCTGCTTCACTCATATAGGCAAACTGGCTAATAGTGAGTGGCGCAAGCAGTGAGAGGCCTGTTTTAGCTGCAAGCGCGCGGTAGGGCGTCAAGAGTTCACTGAGGCTAAACTGTTCGCGGCCGCCTAACTGATAATCACGCTTTGGCTGGCTGAAACTGACCACCAACCCCAAGGTCTTGCCGCGCAACAGCCCGCCGGTTTCGTCATACACCACTTGTTTGGTCCACACCTCGTCCAACCAGCGCTTCAATGATGCCGGGGCGCTGTACCAGTACAATGGAAATTGGAATACAATCCGGTCTGCTGCCATGATGCGGTCGCGTTCGGCGGCTAAATCAAAAGTTGGCAGCGCATCAAGGTGATACCAACTCACATCCTCGAGTCCGACCAGACTTTCTTTAAGAAATTGTTGTGTATTCGAGGTGTCAATCTTTGGATGACTCACTACCACCAACGTCTTCATGAGGTGCTCCTTTACTTTTTCGTCCAGCATAGCACAAAGAAAACCACCGCAACCATCGAAAATGGTTGCGGTGGCCATTAGCCAATTGAGATGACTTTGTCGGCGAGACTAAGAACAGCTTGGTCATTCGTATGAATCACTGCGACCAATGATAACTCCGAGTTAGCGGTAATTGATTTTAAGATGGCATATTCGTTTTTAGGGTCAACAGCCGAAGTCGATTCATCCATGAGCAACAAGTGCGGTTGGCGAATTAATGCGCGGGCTAAAGCAAGCCGCTGCTTTTGCCCACCAGAGATATTTTGGCCGCCGTCGACTAAAACCGTATCCAACCCCTCAGGCAGCGCGGCTACTTCCGCTGTCAACTTCGTGAGAGCCAGCGCCTTATCAATCGCGGCGTCTGGGAACGGTTGATCAAGCGTGAGATTATAGCGAATCGTATCAGAAAAAATAATCGGATTCTGAGACAAATATGTCACCTCAGGCAGATCGATGGCGACCGTGCCAGATTGCGGGGTAATCCGTTCAGTCAGCAAATTCAGAAGGGTCGACTTCCCACTCCCAGACGGACCGGTGATGAAAAGCTTCTGGCCGGCTTGCATCGACAGGGAAAAATCAGCCAACACCTGATGCTCAGGTGTTGGCGCATATGTAATTTGGTTTAGCGCAAATGCCTCGCCAATCGGCGCAGGTAAGACATGCGAAGCCGGAGCTTGGACTTGTTGATTAAATTTCTTAAAGAGCGCCGCATTACTTTTGACGAGGGCCCAATCGCCACCAATTGAACGCGTGCCACTGAAAAACAGTCCTGCCAAGGACGCAATCGCTAAGATGGTCCCAATTTGCGTCTGGCCTTTAAGAATGAGCCAGCCTGTATACGCCAATAAAATCAGTTGATTGCCCACACTAATCACGGCCGCCACTGTCCTGACCATCCCGCTCACTGTCGTAAAGTGAATATTTTCCTGTTTTAACTTAATGGATGTGCTGGCAACCCGACGAAAAATCTCGGCAACTAAGCCCATCCCGAGTAATGTCTCCGCCCCTTTAACGGTTTCAGAATAGGTGTTTAATGCTTGTTCATTAGCCGCACTGAGTCGTTCTGAGCTGCGCGTCATTAAACGATTCAACGTCCGAGGTAAAGCAATGGCGATCCCACCAAGAATCACCGTCACCACCATGAGCCGCCATTGCAAGAAGACAATCGCCACCGTGCTAAAGAGAATGATGCCGACCGTCTGAATCAAGCCATAAAACGGTTCAAATCCATTAGTATTAATCTGATTAATATCATTCATCATTCCCGAGGCATAGTACGCTTCACTGTTGCCACGATACGCCGCCACCCCGTATTGCACGGATTGCATTAAATCCTGGCGCATATCGGCGTTCATCCGTTGGGTCAGCGAAGTTTGATAAATGTCATTCAAGTAACCAACGGCAAACCCGAGCAGCCACAAGCCAAAATCAATCCCCATCCAGATAAAGAACCCGGCAGGATTGTGGGCACTCAATTGATTGGTCGCAAACGCCAAAACTGTCGAAGTGGCGATTTGAATCCCAGCAATTAGCACGATTGAAGTGCCGAGCAAGATATTTTGCCACTTATACCGCAACAAATAGTGTTTCATCGAACCCCTCCAAAGGTCGGATTAAAAATCATTTTTCATTTGTTCTTAATCTTTTTCTCATTTTACATCTCGGGCGAGGAAACGCAAGAATGTTTCGCGTGAAACACAAAAAACCTGATTCCAAAAATCCTGGAATCAGGTCACGAGTTGATGATTAACTTAAGAATTGATTGAAGAAGTTCAGGGTTGGTAACCAGGCTTCGTCTTCGTAGCCTTCAGCGTGCCGGCCACCCGTAATTAATTGGGTAAAGACGGGCACGTCATTCTTAGCGAGGGCTTCTTCGAGCATCGTCACGCCAGTGGTTGGGACGATTTCTTCCAACGAGTTAGCCAAGTAGATTGGGCCCGCTTGTGGTGTGACCCGATCAAAAGGTTCAAGGCCTGGGAATTTACTTTCGTCTTGATTGACGTAATTCAAAATGAACCACTTGTAGTAAGGATCATTCTTCCCACCTTGGTCGATTTCGTTACTCTTTGACACAGTATCCAGTTCAGTATTGCGCTTTGGCACAACGTCCTGGTGCTTGCTGAACCAGTCAATTACATCAAAAATCCCGGACCAAGAAACGGCTGGAATGCCATCTTTCAGGCCGACATCAACTGACAATGAGCCGCCAGCACTGCCGCCAAAGACCCCAATCTTGCTGTGGTCAAAATTAAATGGTGACGATTTGAGCCATTGATACGCTTCCCAAACATCATCGCGAGCCGCAGGATAAAAGGCCGCTGGTGCGAGCCGATAATTTGGCACCACAACTAAGAAGCCTTGTTCCGCAAACTTGGTGGCGATGCCAGCTTCCTTGGCTTTATCCCCTTGGACCCAGCCACCACCATGAATATCCAAAATGGCAGCCCGTGAGCCTTCGCTGTTTTCGTACACGTCAAGTTTCAAATCTAGATCGGATTGATAAACGATATCTTTCGTAACATTTATAGTCATCGCAAATCCCCCTTTAATTTAACTCGAGTATAACGCGCTTATTCAAAAACTCACTTATTTTTGCTCGAGGCCAAGCGCTGCCAGCAGTTTCTTTTGCACGGTTGGTAACGCCAGTGAATCCAATTGATCCGCTGGCACCCATTGTGCCGGCAGATACTGCAGCGGCGTTGCTTGGGTCTCAGCTAACAAAAGGGTCATCTGCCATTGCTGATGGGTAAAGGTATGCTTCACAAGCGGTGCCCCGGCGTTGGCAAACTCAAGCTCAAGCCCTGATTCTTCAGCAAATTCATGAGCCGCATCGGCGATAGCTTCAGCTTCAAGTGCTGATTCGGGCAGGTCATCCTGATTAATCAGTGGGAACATCCAGAGGTCACCCAACATCCCCGCACTTGGCCGCTGAACAAATAACCAACCAGCCTCACTGTGAATGGCTAAGGCGAAGTAATGCTTCACCACTGGCTTGGGCTTTTTGGTTTTGACCGGATAATCCAGTACCACATCATCAAGATAGCTTTGGTCAAAAGCAGCAACAGGCGAATGCGCTGGGTCAGGGTCTTTGGCCCGCATATAGGTCGAACCTAAATCCATAATGGCTTGGTTAAAATCTCCCGGGCGATCTTTGGGCATCACTTGTTCAATGACCTCTGCGAAAATTTCACGCGATTTTGGCTGGGCAATATCGGCATCAATTTTGAACAAGCGGGCAAACACGCGAAAGGCATTGCCATCGACGGCGGGCACTGGCTCCCCAAACGCAATACTGGCAATTGCACCAGCCGTATAAGGGCCAATGCCTTGGAGCTTTTGTAATTCAGCTGCGGTCTGGGGCCAGACCCCACCATAATCCTGGACCACTTGTTTGGCCGCGGTTTGAAGGTTGCGGGCGCGCGAATAGTAGCCCAAGCCTTCCCATGCTTTGAGGACGGCAGCTTCAGGCGCAGTAGCCAGGGCTGCAACGGTTGGGAACTGGACAATGAAGTTGTCATAATACGGAATCACCGTTTGCACCTGCGTTTGCTGGAGCATGATTTCACTGACCATCACATGATACGGGTCGTGATCCTGACGCCACGGCAAATCCCGGCCTTCTTCGTCATACCAGTCGAGTAAGGCCTTTTGGAACTGTTTAATTTTGGTCTGGGACCACATTTTGTCCACGCGCTTGTCCACCTTTGTTTTTTTGCTCGTTCCAGTATACCAAAAAAGCAGCCCAGCGCTGGCTGAGTTGCTTTTTTAGTGATCACAAGTTTGTGTTCAATTATTCTTTTTCCAAACGTGCAGCCTCGGCGTCGATGGTTGCAAAACCAGACTTGCCGGACTTCTTAGGTTCGTCAGCACGCTTCTTTTCGACCTCTTCAATTAAGGCCTTACGTTCTTGTTTACTGAGCTTCCCTGCCATTAGATCTCGCCTCTTTTGAATTTGAGCTAAAGGGCATTCGCATACTCTTCACTTTCTGTTATACCACTTTTGGCTTGAAGTGACACAAAGAAATGCTATTGATTCAGATGGACAACTCGGATATGACTATTGCCTTGGCCAGTTGGCTCAACGCGCAATTGGTCCGGAATTCCCGCTCGGAGCTCGCTGACGTGGCTAATGATCCCAATCAGGCGTGATTGCCCCTCGATGGTCTCAAGCGCCTCTAACGCCACAGCAAGGCTATCTGTGTCGAGGGCCCCAAAGCCTTCATCGACAAACAGCGCGTCCACGTGCACGCCGCCGTTTTCGCGTTGGATGACTTCGCCGAGTGCCAACGCCAGACTCAAGGCGGCGATAAAGCTTTCCCCACCAGAGAGGGTGTGGACAGAGCGGCTTTCGCCAACCTCATCGTCATAGACGTCAATTTCTAACCCCGAGTTGGCACTGCGACTGCCAGGTTCTGAATGCAACACAAACTGGTAGCGCCCGTTGGTGAGGGCGGAAAAGCGTTCATTGGCGACGCTCAAAACTTGCTGCAGATAGGTCTGCAAAACATACCGCTCGAGACTCACTTTCTGCTGGCCAGTCCCGCTCATCACATCGAGTAAGCCTTGCAATTGCGCGGCTTCCTCAAGCAGCTGCTGGTTAGTGGTCAATAATTGGCTCAGTTGGTCAACGAGGCGCTGATTGCTTTGCCACCGTTGCTTCACAGCCGCGGCCTCAGCCTGCAGTTTGCGACTGGTTTCGGCTTCAGCCTCCGCTGTTGCCTGCAATTGCCCGACATCAGGCAGACTTTGCTGGCCAATCTGTTCAGTGATTGTTGCCAGGCGCGTCTGATTGCGGGTGACGGCCTCTTGGTAGTCGGCGACTTGTTGCTGGAGTTGGGTCAGTTCATCCCGGCGCTCATTCAAAGCACCAAACTCAGATTCAGTGAGTTTTTGTTGCATGAGTGCGCGCTTGAACTCAGCTTCATGCGCCGCCAAGTCTGTTTGCACCCGCGCCAATTCTTGCTGATTGGCTTCCAATGTGGCTGTGAGTGTGGCCAGCTGCGTCTGCGCAGCGGACAAGTCCGCCTGATTCTTGGTCAGCTGTTGGTCAAAATCATGAAGCTGCTCATCCAGAGCATTGAGTTGTTGCTCAAGCACTTGTTGATCCTGCTTCACAGCGGGTAGTTGTTCAAGGCTAGCCAATTGCGTGACCAACCGCTCTTGTTGCACTTGCAAGTGGTTGAGCGTTTCGGTGGTCTGATTCTTGGTCGAGGTCGCAGCATTGAGCGCCTCGGTGGTGTCCAGTTGGGTTTTAGTCAACGCCGCCAGTTGCGTTTGTTGTTCATCAACGGCCGCCTGAGTAGTCCCCTGCAACGTCGTAAATGCCGCAAAATCAGGGACATCAAGGCTTTCAAGAGCTTCATTGAGGGCATTGGTTTGCGTTTCTTGTTGTGTCTGGATATCAGTCAGCATGTGCTGAATCTCAGCAATCTGAGTTTGCAACGTGGTCACTTGGTTCGCCGCCTGGGCCCGTTTTTGGTCGGCGGCCTCAAGCACTTCTGCTGAGACCGGTTCAGCGGTGATGGTTGCGGGGTGCGGGTGATCCGTGCTCCCGCAGACCGGGCACGGCGCATCAGGGCTCAACTGGCCCACTAATACCGTGATTTGGGCACTAATTTGTTGGTCTAATAATTGCTGATAGGCCGCTTGGGCCTGATTCTGCGCCGTTTGGGCGTCCAGTAACGCTTGTTGCTGGGTTTCTAGGCGGCTTTGTTGGGTCATTAAGCTCTTGCTTAAGATTTGCAGCTGGTCCACGACTGGTTGCCATTGGGCGGCAAAAACCGCCAGTTGATTGCGCTTGGGCTGCAAATCAGCTTGCTTGAGGGCAGCCAAGTCAGCTGTCGTTTGCTTCAAAGTCTGTTCGGCTGCTTGCATCTGCTGGTCAGCAGCTGTTGCAGCTTGCTGTTGGGTGGCAATATTGGCCTGCACCGTCTGCAACTCTTGACGTTGGGCTTGATATTCAGCCACTTTCGTTAAGGCCTGCGCCGTTTGCTCGCGCGTTTGCTGCCAGGTTTTGACCGTTGGTTGCTGGCCATTCAGGGCAGCTTGCTCAGCTTGTAAGTTAGTCAAGGTTGTCTGCGTGGCAGTTTGCGCGGTTTTGCCGGTTTCAATGGCAGTCTGCAATCGGCCAACTTGCGTGCGCTCACTGGCAATCTGATTAAACAGGGCCCGTTGCGCGACCACAAATTGAAACTGGTCAATTTGCCGCTTAGCTTCACTCATGGTGTCACTTTGCGCAGCCAATGCCTGGCCTTCAGCTTCAATTTGCTTTCGGTCGGCAAACGCCTGCGCTAACTGTTGACCTTGCGTGAACGCTTGTTGGGCCGCCTGCGCTTGGTCATAAGCGTGCTGGGCGGTCTCGTCCATAGCTTTGACTTGTGCTTGTTGCCCCGTTTGTTCAGCCGTCATCGCCTGCAATTTGACAGGCAGCGGCGTGTCGGCCTCAGGTTCAGTCTCCCAATCAAATTGATCAGCTAACGAGTTAGCCTTGGTCATCTGTTGATTTTGTTGGTCGGCAACTTGTTTGGCCTGTACTTTCAGAGCGTCGGCCCACCGCGCAAACAGCTGGGTCCCGAAAAGATTGCGCAAGAGCACTTCTTTGTCGCTGCTATTGGCATCCAGAAACTGGCGAAAATCACCCTGCGGCAATAACACAATCTGGCGAAATTGGAGTTCATCTAACGGCATTAATTCATAAATGCGATCTTGGATCGGCTTAACCCCAGTCACACTGTCGATGGCCTCATCCTGCTGGAACACGGTTAATTCAGGTTTCTTATTGCTATTGGTCATCCCCGTGCCGCGCTTTTTAGCCAGCAGTTGCTGGGGCTGACGAACCAGTCGATAGGTTTTGTCGGCGTGTGCAAACGTTAACGTGACCACAGTCGGTTCAGTGGGATCAGCAAACTTGGAGCGCATATCGCTCCCCGACCGCTCATTGCCAGAAGTCCGCCCGTACAGGGCGTAAACCAGCGCATCAAAAATCGTCGTCTTCCCGCTACCTGTTTGCCCGCTAATGAGAAAAACCGGATTTTCGCTGAAATCGTCAAAATCCACGGTCTCGTCGATATAAGGACCGAAGTTTTGCATATGTAAGGTCAGAAACCGCATCAGTCTACCTCCTTGGCTTGGGCCAACGTCGATTGCGCCCATTTGCGCTGCTGGTCGGTCAAACCAGTCCCCGTGCTTTGTTCAAAAAAGTCGCCCAGGAGCGTCATCGGATCGAGGTCAGCGTTGACCGTCTCCAATGGTTGCACGACTTCGACGCCATTTTTGCGATCCAGGCTCACAATTTGAGGGTAGATTTCACGCAGTTGGCTCATCACGTTAGGAATGACCTGACGATCCGTGAGGGTCACGGCAATATAATCATCACGCTTCAACGCTTGATAATAAGCGGGGTCGGTGAGCTCAGAAAAACTGGCCGTCAAATGGACCACATCGTGTGCAGGGGGCAAGGTGACAAACTCGCGGGTCATCGTGTCCGTATCCACGATATAGGCCCCCTTCTCTTGCTTGGCTTCACTGACACTAAACTTCAACAGCGAACCGGCATATTGAATTTTGTCCGCATTCAAAGCATGGCGATTGTGCAAATGCCCCAACGCGACATAATCAAATGGCGCTAAGTCGCTAACCGCAACCGCGTCAAGGCCACCAACATTGACGAGTGTTTCCGAATCTGAATGTTCACTACCCGCGGCAAAAAAGTGCCCGACCAACACGTGCTTCATTGTCGGATCAAAAGCCGCGACCATTTTATCAATGACGGGCTGCATGGCCAGGTTAATATTGGTCAATTGGTCATCGTCGAAATAACTGCGCGCGGCGAATGGTTCAAAATATGGCAGCAAGAAAAATTGCGTATTGCCCAAAACCACGGGGGCAAACGCTTGGTCGAGCTGGGTATTCAGAAACAAATCAGTACTCTTGAACCAATCGCGGCCCGTGCCCAACCGAACGGCGCTGTCGTGATTACCGGAAATGACTAACGTTGGCAACCCGATTTCGCGATTGAGCGTCAGCAACATCTGGTTCACCATTGTGACCGCGGCCTCATTCGGCAAGGCCCGGTCGTACAAATCGCCGGCCACCACAATGGCATCAACTTGTTGGTCTTTGGCCACTTTGACCAGTTGGTCGAAGATCGCTTGTTGATCAGCTAATAACTCGTAGCCCGCTAATTTTCGGCCGATATGCCAATCGGCAGTATGAAGAAAACGCATTTTTTCGCCCCTTTTTAGACAAGCGCCCGCCCATTTTGTTACAATGGAAGTGTTTTCAAGGAGGACGCAAACATGCAAACTTATATTTTTGATATTGATGGTACCCTGATTGACTCAGTCGGAATGTATCTCGACGGCCTGCAAAAAACGCTGCGCCGTTATGGTAAAGATTACGCCAAGGAAGATCTCACCTTCACCAATGGGATTCCGGCGACAGAAAGCCTGCCCGAACTTGGTTTTACCAGCGAAGAAATTCCCGAAGTATTTGATCAATGGAGTCAAGATTCCGCTGAATTTGCCGACGAAGTGGATTATTTCCCGGGTGTCAAAGACGTTCTCGTGCAACTACGCCAGCATGGCAAATTAGGGATTGTCACCTCAAAAGATGCCCAACAATTCGCTGAAGACGACGCTGTTTTTCATTTCAGCGACCTGGTTGACACCGTGGTCGTTGCCGGCGATGCCAAACGCAACAAACCGTTTGGTGATCCAATAGTCTTAGCGATGGACCGGTTAGGTGGTAGCCCTGAGCACACGGTTTTCGTGGGCGATACCATCGCCGACGCGCAAGCCGCCCATGATGCCGAGGTGCCATTTGCCCTCGCCACCTGGACGACACCAGTGAATCCGGCGTTTGAGCCAATCGCTTATCCCCTCGAGACACCGGCAGACCTCTTGAAGTTATCTTAATTTTGAACTAACTCAGAAGCACACGCAACAAGCAAAAATTCCCGATTGAATGCGGACATTCAATCGGGAATTTTTTATTTTTGCATCTCGTCTAAATTGTTGGCGACGGCCATACGGCTTCGTTGGAGCACATAGACAGCAATCAGAACAAGGATGACCCCAATCACTTCGACCACATTGATCGCGGTATGGAACACAATGATGGTCAAGACAAAGGTCACCACTGGCTGCAAGGCATCCATAATGCTGACGACGGATTCCGGTGCATATTGCAGACTGATCAACAGTGAGCCAAACGCGCCCACAGTCCCGACCAGAATCACCGTGCCCAAGCCCATCCAGAGTTGCGGTGTTAATGGTGGATGATTCACCCATACTGGTTGGAAAAGATTAAAACCAAGCGAGGCAATCAAGGTGCCCCAACCTAAGACAACAAATGGTGGGTATTTGGCCACCAACGGTTTTGGAATGGTGACGTACATCGCAGCGGTCACCCCAGAGAGAATCCCCCAAATAATCGCGCTCACAGGCACGGCCAAACTATGAATATCGCCCCGGGTGATGGCGAGTACCACTCCAATCAAGGCGAGCACAAAGGCAATCAGATCCCCGCGCAAAGGCCGTTCGTGATGAAACCCGACCGCCCATAAGACAATAAATAATGGCGCTAAGTATTGAAGAATCGTCGCCGCGGACGCATTCCCCTGTTCAATGCTGATATAAAAAGTATAGATATTGGCTGCCAATCCAAAGACGGCGTACATCACTAGCCGTAACACATCTTTACCCGAGTGAAAAATTGCAAAGGTGCGTTTACCGTAAAGGATGAGACTAATGACAATCAAAATGACGCCGGCCCCCAGTGTGCGGGCGCCGATGAACCACATTGCGGGAATTGCGATATCTTGTGAGACATACTGCAACATCGTCCCTGAAATCCCCCACAATGTGGATGCTAAGGCCGCAAAGAAAATCCCGCGGCCAACACTTTTTGAAACTTTTGGTTCGTTCATAAGCAAAGTCCTCCTGCCAAATGAATAGAATAGCTGAAAATTATTAAATTAGCGACAGAGAACCATTCAAATCTGAAGAAAAATCTGCGCTATTGTAATCCCAAAGAAATAGCCGTCGCTCTTTTCAGCAACGGCTATCACGGAACACCCCTACGATTGTTGCTTTGTTGGTCGAATGAGAATGATGAAATGAATCAAGATGATGGCCAACAACACCACGACCTTGACCACTTGCCACTCATTGCCAATGTTTCCCCCAAGCAATCCTGCCACCACACCAAACAAAACAAGCAGCACAGCGAACCACCATGGGCTGATGCCGGCATCCCGATAACGCCGAACGGTAATCGTCAGTGCTGGAATAATCGCGGCCAGCGAATAAAGGGCTGGCAGCAAAATCAAGAGGCCGATGATGAGGACCGGCCCGGAACTCACATGACTGACTGACGCACTCAAGCCACCGGGACCACTTTGCTGCGCCAGGCTGACGCCAAAGAGGGTGATGGCCGCGATGAAGAGGATTACACTCCCAGCGACTCGAATAATTGTGTTCCAGAAAAAGGCCCACCAATAAGCTGAGCGACTGCTGCGGCCGCTAAAATCAAAGAAATGTGTCCAAAAAAGTTTGAACGCATGGCCAATTGTCACTGGCCCAGAAGCCGATGCTGCGACTTTTGGCGCGTCATGACTCGGCAATAACGTCACGATAAAACCGACCAAACCGAGCAATCCAGAAATCAATGATAGCCACCACAGGTTCAGGACTTGACCGGGCATTGCGAATGTTATGGCCGTAACAATCCAACCAAAGACGGTAATAAAAACCGCGATCCATGGACTCACACCCGCATCCCGAAACCGGCGAATCTGTAAACTGAATGACGGTAAAATCAAGATGGCCTCCCAAATCAGAAATGGCCACTCATCCATGAAATCGACGGTTTTGTTTGTCGTCGTGAAGTCAATAGGACTGATGACAACCGAAACAATAATGGCAAGAATCAGTGAGAGAATGAACACCGCTAACTCAACCCACCAAAAAGCCGCCCGCGTGCTGCGACCCTTGTAGTCAAACGTGCGCGTCACAAATTCTTTTAGTGCTTGGCTGAACCCAACTGCTTTTGTCCGCTCCTCCATCAGAGCCACCCCTTCCTACACCAATACCCATTTACCCTTAATTTATGTTGAGAATATACCCAGTTTCTCAAGGCGTAAAGCAAAATTGCTTCAAAATAGACCAATGTGACAAAACTGTTAGTTTAGGCCACACAAAAAGGCGAGTTCCTAGATATCAATTGGGAACTTGCCTTTTTTGAATTTTGCCATAAAATAGCTGGCAGAGAAGCGGCTGGTCAGCTGTGAAATTGTGCTTGGCGGAGATAATCCGCCTAGCACAAGGCCGAGCTTGAAGACTTGCGAATCGGGCAAGGCTTCAAGTCGTGCCCACAGCGTTCCACCAGCCAGCTTCAGACAGCGAGTGATACATGGCAACGGAGCCGAAACGCGCTCGCCAGCACAACAATCTCCGTCTAGCCTGATTTCGCAATCAGCACAGCCCGCTGATTTTGGCGAAATCTTGCTAGTACTCGATTGCTAACCGTGCTGCGTCATGCTCTCTACCTTAAACGCGCTCGCCGAGTCTGGCTCCTCATGCTAAGTCAGTCTCTGGCAGTGGCATGATACGCCACTTGCCCGATTCTGCCTTAGCTTCCGGAGCCAAGCGCCTCGGCTCACGCTCTGGTTTAATAAATTTCTTTTTGTTGTTCCAAAACAACTTCATGATTCATGAAGTCTTCGTAGCTGGTTTCGCCGCGGTCGATGACACCCTTTGGCCCGACTTCGACGATGTGGTCGGCGATGGTCTGGATAAATTGGCGATCATGACTGGTGAAAATCAGTGAACCACTAAAATCAATTAAGGCATCGTTCAACGCGGTGATGCTTTCCAAGTCCAGATGGTTCGTTGGATCGTCCAGCAACAGCACGTTGGCCTTGCCTAACATCAACTTTGCCAAGTAACTGCGGACCTTTTCGCCCCCAGATAAGACATCAACTGGCTTGAGGACTTCATCCCCGGAGAATAGCATCCGCCCTAAGAAACCACGCAAGAAAGTATTGTCGCTTTCTTCTTTGCTGGCAAATTGGCGCAACCATTCGAGAATATTCAAGCTGCTGTCACTGAATTCAGGATTCAAATCCTTGGGCATGTACGCCCGGGTTGTCGTGACCCCAAAAGTAATGGAGCCGGTATCTGGTTGGATTTCGCCAGCCAACAGCTGCATCAACACGGTGGTCGTCACGTCACTGCGACTAATCAAAGCCGTCTTCTCACCAGGGCGCAAAATGAAGTTGACGTTATCGAGAACTTTGACGCCATCGATGGTCTTAGAGACATTTTCAACGCGCAACAAGTCATTCCCGATTTCACGTTCTGGGTCGAACTTGATGAATGGGTACTTCCGACTACTTGGCTTGATATCATCCAAGGTAATCTTTTCTAATTGCTTCTTCCGTGATGTCGCCTGCTTAGATTTTGACGCATTGGCAGAGAAACGCGCCACGAATTCTTGCAATTGCTTGATTTGTTCTTCTTTTTTGGCGTTGGCATTGGCCTTAAGTTCTTGGGCCAATTGGGCCGATTGCAACCAGAAGTCGTAGTTCCCGACAAACAGTTCAATCTTCCCAAAGTCGACGTCACACATCATGGTGCAGACCGCATTCAAGAAGTGTCGGTCATGGCTGACCACTAGAACTGTGTTTTCGTAATCAGCGAGCCAGTCTTCCAACCAGTCAATGGCGGCAGGATCTAGCCCGTTAGTTGGTTCGTCCAGTAACAGCACGTCTGGCTTCCCAAAAATTGCCTGGGCCAGCAACACCTTAATCTTTTCGCCTTCGGGCAAGTCCGCCATCATGCTTTGATGCGCACTTTCGGGAATGCCAAGCGATTGTAACAACTGGGCCGCATCACTTTCAGCGTTCCAGCCGTCCATTTCGGCAAATTCGCCTTCGAGTTCGGCGGCTTTAATGCCGTCTTCTTCAGAGAAATCGGCCTTCATATACAAGGCGTCTTTTTCAGTCATGACTTCATATAACCGGGTCCAGCCTTGCAAGACAGTATTCATCACCGTCTGATCATCAAAGGCAAAGTGGTCCTGCTTTAAGCTGCTCATCCGTTCATTGGGTGAGAGTGTGACCGTCCCCGTTGTTGGTTGCAACTGACCTTCAAGAATCTTCAAGAACGTTGACTTACCCGCACCGTTGGCCCCAATAATCCCATAACAATTACCCGGGGTGAATTTTAGATTAACGTCTTCGTACAACTTGCGGTCCGTAAACGTCATTGAAACATTACTTACAGTTAACAATCGATAACCTCGTTTCTTTCTTTATCGCGACATAATTCTCTACATCGTATCAGAGATTGACATGGGCTTCAATCACGATTCCAACATGCGTCAGCCCAGCATTTTCCAAGCGTGCGTGCTATATTGGTGGCAGCGTTAACAAAGGAGGAATCACGATGACAGACACAGTCTTAGTGACCGGGGCCACGGGCTATATTGGCGCCTGGATTGTCCAAGATTTAGTTAAAAAGGGGTATCACGTTCGCGGGTTGTCCCGCAGCCAACAAAAAGCTGATGTGCTCAAGCAGCTCATCCCAGAAGTCGAGATGTTTGTCGGCAATATTACCGATCCCGACTCCGTTAAACCAGCACTTGATGGCGTTGATGGGGTCTTTAGCGTCGCGACCGCCGTCAATCCGGCGTCGACAGATGCAACCGCATGGAAAGCTGATATGGCCAATGAAATTGCGACTTGGTTTGGCGCGATTGCGGCGCAACCCACCATCAAAAAAGTCGTGATGACCGGATCTGAATCGGCGATGGGCTGGGGCGACCAAGACAAGCCCGTGTATAACGAAGCCGACTGGTCAAACGTTGACGACCCACATCAATATGATGCCTATATCACCCTGAAAGCCGTTGAAGAAAAACTGGCGTGGGATTTTGCCCATGATCCAAGTAAAAATATCAATCACTTCCAACTCAGTGTCAGCCTCGTATCAGGCATTGTTGGGCCGGCATTACTCCCATGGAGTAATCACCACAGTTCACCGTTATCATTCCTCAGCGGACCATCCGTCCCTGATTTCAAGTTCTTTGCCAGTGACGTGCGCGATGTCGCAGGCCAACACATTGCGTTGTATGAAAATCCCGAGGCTGCGGATAAGCGCGTGGTTTTGAATAATCTCGTGGCGCGCGTCAGCACGGTGGCCGAATTAGTCCAACAATTACCAGCGGCGGAACAACGCATCATTTTCCCCAACGGCATCGCCATCGTTTTGAACGCTGATGTGCTCATGCCTGTTTTGAATCTTTCATATGGCTATGCGGTCGTGACCAAGAATCTGGCCCGCCACGTCGGCGGCAACTATCAATATGAAACCTTGTACCCGCAGTTGTACCGCTACAAATATCAAGACTTCATCCAATCCACACTCGATGGCTTGCATTTAGCCGCTAAACAACTGCTGACGGCAGATTCAACGCTCAAATAAACGCATTGACGCAATCGCTTTCACGGTGCATAATCAGGTCAATTTTAAGTTGGGGGCGATTGAATGCAAAAGTCAGTGCACAGTCTCAATTGGAAAATCACCATGACATTGCTTGTCGCGAGTATTATTTTCTCAATCGGTTTTTTAGGCAGTTTTCTCTTTATCCAATGGCCTCGTCCTTGGACACTTGTTCTCGCCGCGATTGATATCGTCTTGGGAACTCGGTTCATCCATTATGTAACGAATCGACACAAGTAAAAAAACGCCAACCAGAAATCTGCTGACTTCTGGTTGGCGTTTTTGTATGTCCCGGGTGATACCGCGGCACTGCTATTTATTTTGAATCTTTTGCAGATCTTTGTATTGCCCTAGCATCCAGGTTAGATAGGTTTTGCCCTTTGGCAAGGTTTCAGTGACCTTCAAAACAGGGACACCAGCAGATTTAGCTTCAGCAGCTAACGAATCAACCAGCTTACTGTCGGCCTGCGAATTTTGAACAAAGAAGGCAATCTTTTTACCTTTGATGTCCGCTTTGATTTGCGCAATGTCGGCTGGGCTTGGATCAGTGCCATCCTCAGTTGCTTTCGCAAAGTGAGCATCATTCATCTTGTACCCTAAAGCATCGAGTGCATTATCAAAAACAGGTTCAGAAACGTCAACTTTTTGACCATTACTCTTGGTCTTCAACTCAGCAATCAATTTCGTCAGTGGTTCAAGTGAGGCAATGTATTTCTTGGCATTCGCGGTATAATCGGCGGCATGCTTGCTATCGAGCTTGCCATACACCTTGGCCAAGTGATTTGCGAGCGCAGGCATCGTTTGGTCGTTGTACCAAAGATGCTCGTTGTCGCCTTCTTTTTTGTTCATGACATCTTCACCAACACGGACGTACTGGACTTTGTTGTTGGCCGCCTTGACCAACTTATCCATCCAACCATCGTAGCCAATCCCATTGGCAACCACGACGTTGGCTGTCGCAACAGACTTGCCAACAGCGGTAGTTGGTTCATAGTCATGCGGATCAACATCTGGATTATCAATGATGGACGTGACCGTGCCGTGATCCCCCAAGACTGCCTTGGCAACTTCACCATAGAAGTCGACGCTGGCAATCACGTTGATTTTCCCAGAGGTGGTACTACTTGCCGTTGAACTCGTAGACTTTTGCCCACAGGCTGCCAGCAGGAGTACGACCATCAGACTCATCAGTCCAACTAACCATGATTTCTTATGCACAAAAACTTCCCCCTTAATTAATCGTAACCGTTACGTTTTAAGGATAACCGATTTTTGCGATGGCGCAAGTGTAATCATTTAATAACAACTGGTATTTAATTTATTTCACATTTTCATAAAAATCGACCATTCAAAACTCGCGCTTCGAAATTCATGTGCTATAATATTCGTGAATTGTAATGATTCTAATCTGAGGAGGCCTTTCACCATGCCAATTGACTTAAGAGATGTCCAAGATGTGTATAAAGACGCCGGAGACGACATTATCTTCGCAACCATGAACTTATTGCGCCAGGACCAGAGTTCAGATCTGGAGGTCGTGCAAGATCTCGCTGAACATTTACCTGCCTTTATTAATAGTATGAATATCCGCTATCCCGACGCTCATTTAGCCGTTGCTTTCGGTTTCTCGGCCAATGCTTGGCATTATCTGTTCCCTAACGCCAATGCTCCGAAAGAACTGGTCGAATTTGAACCCGTTGAAGGCCCTAAATATACTGCTGTGGCCACCCCAGCTGATTTGTTCTTCCACATTCGCTCCACGAACTCAGCAGTGCCATTTGAACTGATGTCTGAAATCATGACCATCATTAAAGACAATACAAACGTCGTCGATGAAACCCATGGCTTCCGCTATTTTGAAGGCCGCGCCATCATCGGCTTTGTGGATGGGACCGAAAACCCAAGTGCCTTAGACACACCAGAATACGCCGTCATCGGCGATGAAGATCCCGACTTCATTGATGGGTCATACGCTTTTGCCCAGAAGTATCTGCATAACATGGATGCCTGGAACAAGCTAAAAGTTGAACAACAAGAAAAGGCCATTGGCCGCAAGAAGTTTAACGATATTGAATTGAAAGACGAAGAAAAGGCCGAAAATGCCCACAACGTCGTTTCTCAAGACAATAAAGATGGCATCGAACACAAGATTGTCCGCATGAATGTGCCATTCAGTAATCCTGCTGAATCCATCAACGGGACTTACTTCATTGGCTACTCGCGTTACTATTCTGTGACCCGCCGGATGCTTGAAGGCATGTTCAACAATTCCGACCGCTTATTGGACTTCTCTACCCCAATTACAGGCGAACTCTTCTTCATCCCTTCAAAGACCGTCCTCGCTAACATCGCTGACGGCGAATTATAGAGCGCGAGGCGGTGCGCTTTGACTCCGCAAGCTAAGCCAGAATCAGGCAAGTGGTGCACTTTACCACTGACTGAGGCTGGATTAGCACAAGGAGTCAGCACCGCCGAGCGCGTTTAGAGCGTGAGCAATCGCGATTAGCAATCGAGTACTAGTTGGATTTCGCAAAAATCAGCGGGTTGTGCTGATGGCGAAATCAGACTAGACGGAGATTGTTGCGATTGTGAACGCGTTTAGAGCGCGAGGGGGTGCGCTTTGGCTCCGCAAGCTAAGCCGGAATCAGGCAAGTGGTGCACTTTACCACTGACTGAGGCTGGATTAGCACAAGGAGTCAGCACCGCCGAGCGCGTTTAGAGCGTGAACAATGCCTGTTAAGTGGCGGCAGTCTAAGCTCACCTGCGACAATGGGAGTGGTCTTTCTCCCAGCGGAGCAGGTGCTTAGACCGAGCCGCTTGGCATTGTGAGCGCGTTTAGCCTGCGTGCCCAACCCCCGCCATCAGTTGGGCGCGCCTAAAAATCGCCCGATACTCTCCCACAAAAAGGTCATTGATTGCCACTTTTACAGCGGTTTTCAATGGCTTTTTTATTTGCAAAAATAATAAGTTAGTCATCCCAAAACTTTTTGGTCCAAACTGTTGACTTCTTTTCTGAAAAGATTAATAATACTCAATGGAAATTGACTGAGCGCTCGTTCAATAAATTATCCAACCGAATTTCAAATTCACCCAAAAGAGAAAAGAGGTTGCCGTTATGAAAGCAGCAGAAGTGCAACAAAAGAAGCGCTTGATCACCACTGACGAGCACAGCAAGAGTTTAAGTGAAGTCAATGGTAGCGTGAAGGTGCCCGATAACAAGGGATTCTGGCGCACCTTACTCGCTTACACGGGCCCCGGCGTCCTCATCGCGGTTGGCTACATGGATCCAGGGAACTGGATTACATCAATCGCTGGTGGGGCTCAATTCAAGTATCAGCTCCTCTCCGTCGTTCTCATTTCGAGTTTAATTGCCATGCTCCTGCAAGCCATGGCTGCTAAACTGGGCATTGTGACCGGCAAAGATTTAGCCCAGATGATTCGCGAAAATACCTCCAAGCGGGTCGGGATTTTCCTCTGGGTCATTACTGAATTAGCCATTATGGCGACGGATATTGCCGAAATTATCGGCTCGGCCATCGCTTTGGAACTGCTCTTCAAAATCCCGCTCATCGTCGGCATTGTCATCACGGCAGCCGACGTCCTGATTCTCCTGTTGCTGATGCGCTTAGGCTTCCGCAAAATCGAGGCGATCGTGGCTACGTTGGTCATTGTCATTGTCTTGGTCTTCGCTTACGAAGTCTTCCTCGCCTCCCCGCAATTCACGCAGATTCTTGCGGGATATATTCCAAGTAGCAGTATCTTAACCAACAAATCGATGTTGTATCTCTCCTTAGGGATTGTCGGCGCAACGGTGATGCCCCATGATTTGTTCTTGGGGTCATCAATTTCACAAACGCGTGAAATCGATCGCTCTGATAGTGCCAAGGTGGCTAAGTCCATTAAGTTCACCACCATCGATTCCAACATTCAATTAACGATTGCTTTTGTCGTCAACAGCTTGCTGTTGATTCTGGGCGCAGCGCTCTTCTTTGGGACGAACAGCCCACTGGGCAAGTTCGTTGACCTGTTCAACGCTCTCCAGAATCCACACATTGTCGGCGCCATTGCGAGCCCCATCTTGAGTATGCTGTTTGCGGTTGCCCTCCTGTCTTCTGGTCAGAGCTCAACCATCACCGGCACCTTATCCGGGCAGATTATCATGGAAGGCTTCATCAATCTGAAAATGCCAATGTGGCTGCAACGTTTGGTCACCCGGCTGCTCTCCGTGTTACCAGTCTTAGGCTTTGCCATCTATTACCACGGCGATGAAGCCAAGATTGAAAACTTGCTGACGTTCTCTCAGGTCTTCTTGAGTATCGCCTTACCATTTGCGGTCATCCCATTGGTCAAGTACACCAGTGATAAGAAGATCATGGGTGAGTTCGCCAACCACACGTGGTCAAAGCTGCTCGCTTGGTTCTCAGCCATCGTCTTGGTTCTCTTGAATGTTTACCTTATTCTGCAAACCATCGGTCTCATCTAATTCTGATAGGAGTGTCTTATGCCAACCAAAAGTCTCGATCAACGCGATAAGCTCATGACGATTGCCCGCGACCTGTTTGCCACTAAAGGTTACGAAGCCACCACCACCCGCAAGATCAACACCTTGGCCCAGACTTCTGATGGCTTACTCTACTATTACTTCCCTGGCGGCAAAAAAGCGCTGCTAGACGCCATCTTGCTGGCAGCCCGGGATTCTCGCACTGAAACATTGCATGCCTTCACATTTGAGTCTGCAACTGGCGCTGAAGCAATCCAAAGCGAAATCTTACGCTTCTTCCAGTTCATCTGGACCACCCTCAATGATGAAGAAAACTACCAAGTCTTCCAAATTACAGTCCGCGAAAAGAACCTCCTTTCTCCCGCCCAACTGGATTGGATTCGGCGTTTGAATCTGCTGATATTAGAAGAATTAACCGGATTTTTGACGGCCAACCATCAGTATTTAGCCGTCGCCCCGGATGACATTCCCGCCCTCAGTCAAACCCTGATTGCCACTTTCCAAGCACTGATTTTCAGGCAGCTCGTGGTCACCGAGGAACGCACCATCACGCCTGAACATTGGCAAGCACTGACAGACAGTGTGCGTCTCAGTTTGCGCCAATCTTAACCCTGAACATCGCCGTGTTGCGGCGGTGTTTTTTTGTCGTCAAAACGGGCCTAAACCAATTTGTTGCCAACTTTCACGCTGAAAGTTACACTAACCGCAAAGCTTGAAAATGGAGGGATTACCATGGAAGCATTCGGATTCACACATGGCGGTGGGCCAGAGGTCTTTGAGCAATTCAATTTGCCAACCCCTGAACCTATCAGCAATCAAATTCAAATTGAAGTCAAAGCTGTTGGCCTCAATAACCGCGAACGCATGGAACGCAAATTAGCCAGTTCTGGGCGCCAGATTGTGACTGGCCGCGATGTCGCTGGCGTGGTCTCCAAGCTCGGCGACGGCGTGACTGACTATGCCGTGGGCCAACGGGTGCTGGCGCATACCGAACACGGGGATGCCCAATACGTCGTTGCGGACCTCGATGCAGTCACCGCATTGCCAGACAGTCTCAGCTTTGAAGTCGGTGCCGCCATGATTACACCGGGGATTACCGCCTACAAAGGCTTGACCTTTTTCACCCAGATGTCCGCTGACCAAACCATCATCATCAAAGGTGCTTCCGGCGGTGTCGGCGAAATTGCGGTACAATTAGCAGTAGCAAGTGGTGCAACAGTAATTGGCATTGGCGCCAGCCAAAATGAAGCGCGCGTCAAAGCCCTTGGGGTCGCAGAGTACGTCGCCTATGATCAACAAAAGATTGCCCAAGTGCTCGCTAACCGTGGTGATATCGTGGTGAATGTGGCCATGAACGGTGCTGGGGATGACGATGATTTAGCAATGGCCAAACCTGGTGGCGTGATTGTCACTGTGTCACACGGTGCGGTTAGTTCGAGCAAGGCCACGTTTGTGCACATTCACCCCACTGACGGCATGACCGATGGGGCCGCCATGAAAGCCCTCGTCGACTTGATGGCCGCCGGCAAGTTGAGTTTACCTGTGGGGCAAACCTTCCCACTGACACTCGATGGAATTATTGCCGCTTATTCTGCCTTGGAAGATCCTCATGATGGGCGCCTCGTTTTGATCGCCCAATAATTACGGTTGCATCGTATCCTGGGTTAAAGAGGGGATTCTGATGAACCAAGTTTTCTTTTTTGCGCTTGTTTTGTTGGCCGTCGTGTTTGCCAACATCTTAAATCGCCATATTAAGTGGATTCCCCTGCCTTTTTTCCTCATTGGGTTGGGGATTCTTTTGGCGCTGGTACCTGATTACCGGAATTTCAATTTTGATCCGTCCGTGTTCTCCTTCGCAATTATCGCGCCGTTGCTGTTCAATGAAGGCCAAAATGCCTCGCGTTTTTGGATTGGCAGGACCTTAGGCAACATCGTCTCATTGGCAGTCGGTTTGATTCTGGTCACGGTGATTGTGCTGGGCTTTAGTATTCATGCCCTATTTCCACTCATCCCACTTTCCTTAGCGTTCGCACTCGTGGCCGTGTTGACGCCAACCGATGCGTCGGCGGTCAATGCCATCAATGACACCAATCCGTTGCCGGCTGATCAAATGCGCATTCTCAGCAATGAATCGCTGTTTAACGACGCGGCCGGCATCGTGGCCTTCACATTAGCCCTTGAAGCCTATGTTTCCGGCCAATTCTCACTGGGCGTTGCCATCGGCGATTTCGCCTACGTCTTCTTTGGTGGGATGCTCGTTGGGGCCATTTTGGGCACGTTAATCGTCAGCTTCCGGTCACTCCTGATTCGCTGGAGTGACGATGAACCGGTAATTATGGTCACTCTGCAACTGATTACGCCACTGTTGGTCTACTTTGTGGCCGAAGAACTCGGTCTGTCTGGGATTTTGGCCGTGGTGGCTGCTGGGTTGGCTCAAGGGGTCGAACGTGATCGCCTCGGTTTGGCCAGTGCGCGCATGCAAATTGTCACTACCAATGTCTGGGAAATGGTTTCAGGCATTCTCTCTGGTTTAGTCTTCGTCCTGTTAGGGGTCGAACTGCCAAACGTGATTGGCTTTGGCCTGACGGAACAATTCTGGCAACTGCTCGCCATTGGGGTCTTCATCTACGTGGCTAAATTGCTGATTCGGTGGCTGTGGGCGCGTTACTTGTTGAGCGTGCCCAATGGGAGCAAGAACTGGCGCAATAGCCTGGTGATTGCCCTCAGCGGCGCTAGCGGGACTATTACCTTGTCACTGGCCTTCTCCATTCCAGACGGTGTGACAGCGAACCTGCGCTCAACGTTGATTTTCGTGGCCGCAGTCGTAATTATCATCAGCCTGGTGCTGCCACCACTAGTGATGCCACTGCTCTTGCCGCAAAAATCGTCACCGGAAAACAACCAACATATTTGGGTGCGGCGGATGATTTCTGCTGGCATTGACGCTGTCCGGGGTGAAAAAGTGAATATTGCTGAAGCCCAGATTGTCGAAGACACGCTGACGCAACAACTGATCCTTGATGACACGCCAAATCGGCGGCGCCAAGAGGAGTATTTTAACCAAACGATTCAGGCCGAAAAGAAGGCCATTGCGGCCCTTTTGGACCAGGGCAAAATCACCAAAGATGAAGCCCATTATTACAATGAATTTATCGATTTAAACAATTTCACCGCCGATCAGCGGATTTGGAAAAACCTCTGGCTGCGGATGCGGTTCACGCTCCACATGGGTTCGATGTATCACAGTGTCGCTGCGGCCCAAACGGCTTTTCTCACCACTCCGATTAATTTGGAACCAATTTTTTGGAAGCGGCAATTCAAAGCCCACAATGAGGACATCATCCCCATTGAGCAAGCCGGCTTTGACGCAGCCATGGCAAGTCTCAACTCGCTGGAAGCTAGCGATAATCGGCCTGAGATTAACAATGTGCGCCGGTTCTATCGCAATCGGCATCGGCGGATTTTGGCGGATTCAGTGGATGGCAATACTATGTACCAACTGTTCCTGACCGCCTTCCACGCCGAATTCACCATGGTTCAAACCGCCTTAAACAAACAACAAATTAGCTCCAGTCTCGCCGAACGCCTCCAGCAACGGATTACCTTCGACGAAATGACCTACCTGCAAAATCAAGACGCCTTTAAAATTTGAGCGCAAACAACCACGGGTAACAACTGAGTACTAGTCGGCTTTCGCTAATGGGCGGTTAGGCCCATTGAGAAAGTCACTAGGCGGAAGTTGTTGTGGATGTGAGCGCGTTATGAGCGCGACAAAGAATCAAAACAACAGCCCTTGGCTTAGATAAGGATGACTGCAATGCAAAGAAAACTCAGTGCGCGACATATGCAAATGATTGCCCTTGGCGGCACGATTGGTGTTGGCCTTTTTATGGGGGCAACTGCCACAATTAAATGGACCGGGCCCTCCGTGCTTTTCGCTTACATCATTGCCGGTGGGTTCTTATACCTCATCATGCGCGCCTTGGGCGAAATGCTGTATGTCGATCCAGACACGGGGTCTTTTGCCAAATTTGCTTCCGAGTATCTGCACCCCGTCTTCGGCTTTTTGACGGCTTGGAGCAACATTTTCCAATTCGTGGTCGTCGGGATGTCGGAAATGATTGCCATTGGGGAATACTTTCGCTTCTGGTGGCCGAACTTGCCTGATTGGATTCCAGGTCTCGTTGCCATCACGTTTTTGGTGTTGGCCAACCTGATTTCGGTCAAAATGTTTGGCGAGTTGGAATTCTGGTTTGCCCTCATCAAAGTGGTCACCATTGTTTTGATGATTGTGGCTGGCGTCGGGCTGATTTTCTTTGGCTTCGGCAACCACGGCCAAGCGATTGGTTTAAGCAATCTGTGGTCGCATGGCGGCTGGTTCCCAAATGGGTTGACGGGCTTCTTTTTTGCCCTCTCCATTGTGCTTGGGTCCTATCAGGGCGTGGAATTACTTGGGATTACCGCTGGTGAAGCGGAAAATCCCCGGCCGACCATTGTGAAAGCTGTGCAATCCACAGTCGGCCGGATCCTCATTTTCTACGTAGGCGCCATCTTTGTCATTGTGACGGTTTATCCTTGGAACCAACTGGCCGCAGTCGGTTCGCCTTTTGTCGAGACCTTCTCCAAAATTGGCATTACCTTCGCCGCTGGGCTGATCAACTTTGTTGTCGTCACCGCGGCCTTGTCTGGCGCCAACTCAGGGATTTATTCCGCCAGTCGCATGGTGTACACCTTGGCCAACGCCCATCAACTGCCAAAGATTTTCACTAAGTTGAATCGTCATGGCGTCCCGGTGTTCCCAGTGCTCGCCATTGGTACCGGTATTCTCCTTGGGGTCATCTTGAACGCGCTGTTGCCGGTCTTCTTCCCAGCAGCTGGCAGTGTTTTTGTTCTGGTATATAGTTCGAGTGTCTTGCCCGGCATGGTGCCATGGGTGGTCATTTTGCTCAGTGAAATCAAGTTCCGCCAGCAACACACCGACGCCATGGTGGACCATCCGTTCAAAATGCCATTCGCGCCGTATTCCAATTACCTGACACTGATTTTCTTGGGCATCACCTTAATCTTCATGGTGTTGAACCCCGAAACTCGCATTTCATTACTCGTCGGTGTCATTTTTATTGGGTTGATTATCGGCCTGTATTTCTTCAAAAATCGCAAAGCGCATTAAATAAAGGAAAGCCACTCGTTCCGGCGAATGGCTTTCCTTTTTTGCTGCAAAAATAACGTGGAAGAACGTCGCAAGTTACCGTAATGGAATATTCTCAATAATTATATTATGCTGAGTTTGTAAGAGTTATTTTGCAGTATTCCAATTGGC
>Ga0153951_1000028_pt1 | contig 56134 bp, 73 predicted proteins | sample TSNJ035MetaG_FD_102278 | JGI IMG/M metagenome (GOLD analysis project Ga0153951, IMG submission 102278) | Attine ant fungus gardens microbial communities from New Jersey, USA - TSNJ035 MetaG | ecosystem: Host-associated > Fungi > Mycelium > Unclassified | place: USA: New Jersey, Wharton State...
CGGAAATGTTGGAAACGCGAGAGTACGTGATTCTCTAATATCTTTGATTGGGCTCATGTTCTGGAAGCTCTATCATCTGGAAAGGGACTTGGGAATCAATGATAATCAATACCTGATAGCACTAACTCTGTTCTTCTTTCCATATTCACTCTTTGAGGTGTGTACGCGTCGATTATCCTTCCCTCGGCTTTCATCGTCATTGTAAGCCTGTTAGCAATGTTTTACTACGGAGATTGAAACCCTCAATATGGCTATCGACAATGATGATACTCTGGGGCGTTGTAATGGTCAGTCAACATAACTCAGCGCCTTATGTTCGCTTGACCCATTTCGAAGGTCCTTCATGGAGTGATTCATAATTATGGAGGTTTGATCAGTAAGTCTAGTCGTTCGAAGGGTGATTCTCTCGTTTTTGAAGATCATTAGCATTGCGACTTTTGCTTGGTCTCATGGAGGCCGGCTTGTATCCAGGCATTGTCTTCTACATTTCAAGGTTCGTCCCTTCCAGAATTGTTTGCTCACTATAGACTATTTTGTGCCATTACAGCTGGTACAAACGCTCGGAGACTGGCACCAAAGTCGCCATCTTTTTCTCCTCTGCGACTGTCGCAGGTGCCTTCAGTAAGCTGTTGCCAGAAATCATATCTATGAACTTGATGTATCATGAGGATTCAGGTGGCCTTCTGGCAGCCGCAATAGCCAATATGGATGGTGCAGGAGGGAAACCTGGTATTTTGCGTTCCCCTGGTCCATGAGTTGCATCTCATAGTCATCTAATTCAGGTTGGGCGTGGATTTTTATCTTGGAAGGTCTAATCACCGTCGTAGTTGGAGGAATTTCCTACTTTTCTATACAGGATTTCCCAGAGACGGCTAATTTCCTCTCGGAAAAAGAGCGTATGTCTTATTCCTGGGTGCAATTAGCCGGAATGACGGTGAACTCGATGTGAACAGGAGTCTTCATAATCCGCCGTCTGCAAGACGACAATAAGTTAAGTGCTGCAGGAGAACAATTTCACATGAAGTACGTTTGGAGGAGCTTAAAGGATTGGAAGACATGGATAGCCAGTGCGTCGATGTCAACTTATTTATCTCCATCTCATTGATTTCCGCGATAGTGGCGATATACATGGGTTTGTAGGTCACACAAGACTTGAATTATGAATTTCTGCTGAATATCTCTTTTTTACATAGCGACGGTCCTCTTTTTGCATTTTCCTTGTTCACACCATCTATCATCAACGAATTAGGTAGATACCGACATTCTCAGTCTTTTTCAACCTCAGATGTGTGTATAGGTTTCACTGCCACAAAGGCAAACTTACTCTCTGTCCCGGTGTATGCTTGGGGTTGTTTGATGACCGTCGTTATCGGTGTGTATGCCGATCGACTCAATAAACGATGTCTTGTGAACGTGTACGCATTTTCTCTCTCAATTTACCCCTTTTCGGTTCATGATTGCCCAGGTGTTTGTTTGGTGTCGGATTGGTTGGATACATTATCCTTATTTGTTCAAGGACGCCAGCATTATCATATTTTGCTGCTTACCTTGCCATTTCGTGAGTCAAATACTTGATTGTGACCATCCTCAATATTCAATGTTTGCGACTGCAGAGCCATCTATCCTACTATTCGTAGGCCGTGCTCAGGATCTTTCTTTTTTATCCGCACTTACACTCTATACGTCTAGCAAACTCGGTCGCATGGGTAGCCGGTAACGTTGAGGGTTCTTACAAGAGAAGCGTAACCCTTGGCATGGCAATAGGTTTCGGAAACCTGAACGGAGCCGTTGCATCAAACATTGTAAGGTTCTCCCCAGTCCTCTTCGTATAAGGAGCAACTTTTACCAGATACAGTACCGCGCAAGAGATCAACCCTGGTATCGGCTGGGCCACGGAATAGTCCTTCTATACATCGGGATTGGCTTTTCTAGTAGTATCCTCTTTGCCTACTTTCTTCATCTCGAGAATCTCAGGCGCGAGCGCGGTGACCGCGACGAAATCATTGAAGGAATCGATAACAAAAATGCTCGCGAATGTAATGGGAGATATGAGAGCATAGAGGCGGCGAAAAATGACAAGGGTGACGACTGGAGTGGTTTTCGATACATTTTATGATCAAGTACACTTGATGAGCTTGGTAGTCATGAAATAAACAATTGTTTACAACTTGATTATCCATTACTCAAAGTACCGGATCATGACGGCAAGCCCGGAGACGCACGAAGATTGACTATATGATAAGTAAAATACAAAACCCTGATGATGATGGACGATATGTGAGTGCGAGTCGATGTTAGGAAGGCGGCTCTATCCCCCCAGGCAGGGATAGAAGATAACAGTAAAGAATCACTTGGGCAAGAGGTCTATAGCATCTTTGGATCATCTAGAGCTTTTGCAGCTGGCACGGGTGATGGGCCAGGCAAAGGATCGTCAATCTCGCTTTCTATTGGTGGCGGAAGCTTAGCCTCCTTGCGATGCTCGTCAAGCCATTTATCCATGTCGTCCTTAGAGGTGAACGGCCGTTTTCCAAGAATATCGATCATATCCTCACTTCAAAAAACTGATGAGTGGGTGGTGTAAGCGCTCAAAAAAAAGAACTAACCGAGTGATAACTTCCTTGGACAATAGAAGTTGAGCAACTTTGTGTACATCCTCTTTGTGTTGACTAAGAAGTTCCTTGGTTCTGTCGTACGCAGACCTAGTGATCCATTAAAATCTTTCCAAATGAACTCAGACAGCACACTCACGATATCATCTTGCGGACTTCAGCATCCAACATCTCCGCTGTTTTCTCACTAAAGGGCTTCGTCCAACTCTCTTTTGTCGCACGGTCGCCACCATAGCTGACGGGCCCAATGACATCATTCATGCCATAGTTCGCGCAAGCCTCAAATGCCATTCGTGTAATCTTCTGCAGGTCGTCTTGGGCACCTGTCGTGATGTTTCCGACGCCAAAAAAGATTTCTTCTGACACACGACCACCAAGAGTCATGCATATGCGATCCAGCATTTGAGGTGTAGACAAGAGATACCGCTCGGGTGGAAGATACTGTAAATGTTCTTTCAGTTTCGGTCTAACATTCTATGGAATATGAATTACCTGTGCATATCCAAGAGTGCCAACTCCACGCGGAATGATGCTGACTTTTAATAGAGGATCTGCGTGTTCAAGGAACCATCCGCAAATAGCATGACCAGCTTCATGGTATGCAACAGTCTTCTTCTCCTCTGGGCTCAGCACTCGACTCTTCTTCTCCAAGCCAATGATGACACGCTCGATAGCGGTATCGAAATCAACTGAGTCCACGTGTTCGGATCCTTTTCGAGCGGCATGAAGGGCAGCTTCATTACAGACGTTGGCAATATCAGCACCTGAAAACCCAGGTGTGAGGACGGCGAGCTTTTGAGCATGTGCTTCGAAATTCTTCTGAAGATCTGGTTCCAGTTTCAGTGGACGGAGATGAACCATAAAGATGCCCTTGCGTCCTGAGACATCTGGACGATCGATGGCAATGTGCCTATCAAAACGTCCCGGTCGCATGAGAGCAGGGTCAAGTACATCAGGTCTGTTAGTACCAGCAAGAATGACGATGTGCTCGTTGGTTCCAAAACCATCCATTTCGACAAGCAGTTGATTGAGCGTGGACTCTCGCTCATCGTTGCCACCCAGACTACCTCCCTTGGCTCGAGACTTGCCGATGGCATCAATTTCATCAATGAATATAATGCAAGGAGCATTCTTTTTGGCAGATTGGAAGAGGTCGCGCACACGTGAAGAACCAACGCCAACAAACATCTCGACAAATTCAGATCCCGAAACAGATAGGAAGGGGACAGAGGCTTCACCAGCTGTAGCTTTGGCAAGCAGCGTCTTACCGGTTCCAGGGGGACCTGAAAGAATCGCACCTCGAGGAATCTTGGCACCCAATTTCTCATATTTTGCAGGATCTTTCAGAAACTTAACGAACTCCATGATCTCCTCCTTTGCCTCGTCCATACCAGCGACATCCTTGAACTTGGTCTTGACATCAGTATCTTTGTTAAACATGCGAGCTCTGCTTTTGCCCATGCTAAAGATACCGCCACCTGCATTGCTGGCACCTCGCCTACTGAGCCAATAGAGAGCACCCAGGAGGAGGATAGTAGGGGCGAAATTGAGGAGAGTGCTTGTGGTAGAGATTTCTTCATGGTAGGCGACGGGTATCCGTTCATGACTTGGAATGCCCAACTCAGCTTGGGCCTCATCGAGCTTGCGTTCAAACGCATCAACGCTTCCAATGTAAAAGTAGAATTCCGCTCCAATGAGTGGCCCGGGTGTATAGATGTTGTTAGCGTTGGGGTGCAGTTTAACACGAACTCGGTGATTATTGACTACTGTCAACTTTTCAACAAGTCCCTTGTCAAGAAATGCGTTGCGGAACTCTTGCCACGTTATCTCTCGTGTGGATGATGCACTAGAATTTGAGTATGCCATGTAAGCGACAGCAGATGCAACCAGCCACGCCAGCTGATTGTTTGTAAACCCATTGTTATTTTGTGGTGGAGGTACTTCATGCTTCTTGCCCCTGTCAGATGGATCTTCCTTTGACGACGACTCTTTTCTGGGTTGTTGGTAGTGCTGAAAGAAACTTTCCAACGCTTTCGGAAGTTCAGGTTTCTGTGATTCAGTAGAGCTTGAGGTCTTCTTTTCCGTTCGTTCGGCGTTTATGCCCGATTCATTCTGTTCTCCTTTATCATCTGGCTGCTTGTGCGAGTCATTGGGATTGGAGTTCGGATTCGAAGTTGGAGTGGCATAAGAACGCGAGGAAAGGGTTGACCTGAGTACAAACCTACGAGACGATGTAAGAGAAATTGAGCGCAATGTACGGGATAGCATGGAGGTGGTGGAGGGAGCAGAGACCCAATGCAGAGCCAAGAACTGATTCTTGCCGCTCGTGCGGCGTAATCACTGTGATGCTGACTCAACTGTATCACGTGCTTTTTGAATCATATATTTGTAACGCGGTGCTCGTCATTTGGACAATCACTTAGATTTGAAGTGCAGATCAGGTTATAGGTACCAACAGACGAGACAGAATAGATAAAAACAATAGTGCTTTTGAATTTGGCCAGAGCAAGTTTTTTCATACTCAAAGGAGACATGAGATTTCAATGGTCATGGAGATCTCCGAGATGATAGGCAATTATTATTGAAAAACAATGGCCTTATTTAAGGTAGTCAATCATGAGGGTTCATTGCATAATCCGAGAACACTAGCTATTCACTATCTTGAGTTAACCATGATCTCTCGTCTTCAGCCTCAGATGCGCAACAGAATTGGTCCTTGTCAAATAGTACAAACCCCTTGCCATCAGGCGCCCATCTGACATCTCTAGTCTCAAACTTTTCTGCATCCAGAACATGAGCATGCATGGTCTTCAGATAAAGATTCACGTACGGGCGGGAACGCAGATACACTCGGCCATTTCCTCCTCCTCTCCAGCTTCATTCACCCACTTATCATTCCATATGAATATGCTTTGCGTACCACAACACAAAGCAAGGCTACCCCTACGAACCGGATTCCAGCGAGCATTGAGCACTGGGTTGTTGTGAAGCAATATACTTCGTAATCGAGGAGTGAACTCTTGCTGAGGAGCTGGGAAATCGAAGATATGAACTGCTGCCGGGACGTTATCTACAAGGGGCGTCTCAACTTCGAAGAAGACCCAGAATATGTGACTAACACACCAAATCGAACCAGAAGTAGTTCACCAGTGTTGTTCCACTCCAGTTGAGTGGGTCCGCCTTTTTGATTGGGTTTGGTTAGATCGGAGCGGACCGAGAGTACTTGTATCCCTCGGCGTCTTTCATCTATGATGTACACAGTAAGCAAGACTACATATGTCAGCAGTTATTCTGTCTCACAAGATAGAAATCCACGTCCTTCCGTAGATTCCATCCATTTCGAAGGCTCTTGCCAGACTTTCTGACAGATTTCTGATCAGTCGTGTATTCGACAGGAGAACATGGTCAGATAATACCACTTACCACTGATGCAGGGATACGGGACGTAAAATCCAAGGTAGCGACAGTGGACCAGCTAATGCTTTCGAGAACATATATCTACAGGAAACTCAATGCTTAGGAACTTAATATGTTTCGTTGGTACACAGACTCGATCATGCCAGCTGGCGGCAACGAGGAACATCCCATTGGGATGCCACGCAACGCTTCGGACGCCGAAAATTGGATCGGGATCCGGCGTAAATGTCACCAGTAGATCTCCAGTCAATGTTAAGACATGGAGCTTGAACTATAAAATATCATTCACGGCGTTCAGAGCACCCAAAGAATGGACTCACTTCGAGGGGTCCTTCCCAAACTGCAATATGATTACCTGTAGGAGACACTGAAAACGATGACAAGGAAGAAGTTGGAAGAGGGAAATGCTGTATAGCTTTGAACTTCGAGCATTTCAGGCATACCGTCTGACTTACGCGCATCAATTTAAAGGAGTCGACAGCGTCATAAACTCCGAGCGTGTCTTTAGATTTGTGTCTTTCACCCAAAATGAAGTAACGACCATCAGCGCGGAAGGCATAACCTAGGCAAGTAAGTGATTCATCATGCCTGGCAACGTTTCAAGCACCTCGGTCAGGATGGATAGGGAATTGGATGTAAGTGGCTGATGTCGTCACGAGAGACCATAATGTGACTCGTAGCTGAATTACTTAGAGTTCGTACAAACCCAATGGAAAACTGACGTACACCCCACTCCGAGAAACACAGTATCGTTCGACCGTCAGGGGCCCACTCTGCTTTTGTAAGACCTCCCATCAACTAAACAAATATATCCTCATGGATCTCAGGGAATTGGATCACCTTCGGCACCGGCCTCAATCCGGGCACTCCATCCTTCGTCCCGCAGCTTCAGGACGTGAACAACACCGTGCTTCGTGCAGGCAGCTAATATATATTCTGAGTCGCACGACCATCCGCAATGGGTTATCCAGGCATCACTCTTGCTGTTAGATGAACCTTGCGACGTTTTCACTTTGTTAGATAGAAAGAGATTTGTTTGAGATGGTGACGCGTTTACAAGCCATGTGCGCGTAATTTGGAAATTATCCGTTCGTCTGACAATGATTCTGTCTTCTACAACAGTCAGAATGAAGTGACCACCAGGACTGAACGCGACAAGGGAGGATGATTGTTTGTAGACCTCAGTGAAATCCATGCAGGAAGAGACTCACATCTTTTACCTAATTAAATTTCTCGGGCCGTTTATCCGAAGCCTCTGCTGAAGGGGCTGATACATTAGATGACACTCAACAGCACTCTACCTCCACTCAACATTATCATCTTTCAGAAACGAAAGTCTCATCTCCAATTGAAGCTATTATGAACCTCGCTCCTTGGTTGATGTCGTGTTAGATTGATGCAAGAAAATTATGGGAATGTTAGAATTACATAATAGCTAAGTGTTCGAAATTCACAGCTGCTCACTTGAAGCGACTATTTGCTCACCATGCCACCCTTGGCTTTGCAGGGCATTGTGACGAAAGTGGGTTTCATGGAAAAGACCGCTACAGTTACTGTATCAAATTTTATCGTGCATAAACTCACGGGCAAGGTATGATATCCACTCTTCTTAAGCTTTTAACATCGGTAGACTGAATGTCCAGTAGCGAATTGTGCGGCATAAAAAGTATTTGGTTCACGATGTTAAGAATAGTGCGTAGTCATAATCAACATACAATGATCAGACAGTCTTAATGTGCTTCAGAGCTTCAACAGGATGACCTTGTCCTCATCCGAAGTTGTCCCCCTATCTCTGCCCGGAAATACTTCACTCTCGAACAGGTTCTCAAGAGTCCCCTTACGGAGCGAGGACTCGCAAAGGTGCATCGTTTTGGAAAGGTCGAGGCTGCTTCTGCATCAACATCAAGTACATGATAGACCGTTCGATGTCAACCTCCGAAACCCTCTCATTTCCTAATTCCCCTCCTTGAAGACATACCATATATATGAAACAATGGATTGATAGAACCATATGAAGGAGGATTATGCTGTTTTTGAAGCATTCCTTTCTTGAGCGCCTTGCTGCTGAATTGCGGTCTGGATTTCTACGAGCTAAAAAAGGCACGAAATAATGCCAACACATCGCAACATGTAGATCATAGCCTACCTCCTGTCTTCTCTGTTCTTGTTTTTCCTGTGTTTCCTGAACTTGTTTCTCAACACGCACACTTGGGGCAGTAGGTCAAAAAAGGGTAGTAGCCATGCGATTAAAGGAGACAAACATTTCACCCTTGATGAATTCTAGCCGCGTATCGACGTTAGTTCTAGCTTCAGCGATATCTTGTTTGACAAGGACAGGCCCAATTTGCTTGTATATAATGTTCTCAGGTAAAAGTTTGGCAAATTCCTTCAAATGCCCTCAGAACTGGCGGAGGAAGCATTTCGCAGACCCTGACCTTTTTCACAAGCTCGTTTTCTGACAGCTGCGCTTCAAGTTTTTGTCTAACCTCTACAATTTTAGCCAGTTTCTCTTGCAGTTTCTGGAAGTCGCTCGAGGCTGTTTGAAGTTTGCTAGTGAGAGACATATTTACAGATCATCGCAAAATCCATCACCTTTGGAGAGGGAACCTCTTGCCAAATATGTATGACCTGATCTCTTTATGAAAGTCAGTCATAGGGAGCACCGCGTGGATATCGCTGTTTAAAGCGTGCCGGGTCTTCCGGGTATATAAGGAGCACTTGTCCTCCATTACTTAATTGAATTCTTTCTCTGAAGAAATGGTATCAAGCATCAATATTGACTGGGATAAGATCAATCATCCCGAGTTCTCACTTCAGCGGTTCCCCAGCCGAAGGTCGGTGGTATACGGAACAAAGGGTGTGGTTTCATCCTCTCAGCCCTTGGCTACTGAAGCTGGGCTGGAAGTTTTGAGAAAAGGTGGTAATGCGGGTATGGAACTTATTATTGTTGTCATCTGTACGATGAACTGACAAGCTATGTGATCCAAACATTCACAGCTGATGCAGCAGTGGCTACATCTGCAGCATTGAATGTCACAGAGCCTAGCTGTTGTGGGATTGGAGGGTTTGTGTTTTCTTTTCCTAGGTAGGCCTCCCCTCCAAAAAATTGATTCATCAACAGGGACGCATTTTGCCTATTCTATGATGCCAAGACCAAGGAAGTCAAAGCATTGAACGGTTCTGGCCGCTCACCAAAGAACCTCAACATAGAGCATGTCCGCCAGCGTGGTATTGAAGGAAGGCAGATCCCACTTACTGATCTCAATAGTGTAACTGTTCCAGGTAGGTGGCATTCAGAAATCCACTGGTTGAAACCGACACATCTGAGTAGGCGCTGCTGCTGCATGGGCCGATACCGTCCAGGCTTTTGGCAGCGGTAAACTAACACTTCTCGAGGTCCTCGAACCGGCAATCAGACTTGCCGAAGAAGGGTAATGTGTCCCATCTTCACACCAAAGAAGCAGACACTGATTTGCGATAACAGGGTACCTGTGTCAGAGATCCACGCTTTTTCGGTAGGTCCTTTATCAGAATTCTTGAGCAGCAGAAGATATAACTGCTTTCCTTCGTGTTATGTAGTGGTTAGCTTCTGAGGTGAGAAGTAGCACCCTTGGACAACAATCATAGGTCTTGAAATTTTCAGGCTCTGATAAAAAATGCATCCCCAAACGGAGACGAGATGCTACTTAACGGGCGGGCACCTAGGCCAGGAGAGATTGTCAAGCTGCCAAACCTTGGTCAGACTTTTCGAGAACTGGGAGAGAAAGGCAAGGACGGGTTCTACAAAGGCCGAATTGCCCAGGAAATCGTGGACCTTATTAAGAGCAAGGGTGGCGTCATGGAGTTGAATGATCTGGCTGAACATTCGTCAACCTTTGTTGAACCCATTAGATATACTTATGCCAACGAAGTTACAGTCTACGAGGTGAGATTACCTCTCGATCACCTTTAGTCATGCATATTCACGAATGGTAGTGCCCGCCGAATGGACAAGGTACAGTATTAGCTCTTCCTCCTGACGCTTCTAAATAATAGCCACCTAGGTATTACTGCCCTCATTGCTTTGGGCATCCTCGAGCAAATACAAGAACAGGGCCTCAGCAGGCCTCTATTGGAGCTGGAACACAACTCAGCAGAATACCTGCATACATTGATAGAAGCTCTTCGGTGGGTCCCTTGATTATTGAGTACCGTTGGAGTGTATTGACCTCTCTAAGTCTTGCGTTTGCAGGTAAGTTCCTGCCAAGGAGATGTTTCCATGAGATGGTCTTAACCAGCACAATTATCAGATAGCCGATGGTATGTTGCCGACCCAGAAGTGGTACATGTTCCCGTAAAGGAGCTCTTGAGCAAGGTGCGACATAAACCATTCTGACTGATAATCGTCGGCCTGAACTTCAGACTTCAAGGAATACCTCGGAAAGCGTGCCAAGCTTTTCGACCCTGAGAGGACAGTTCCCGACGTCGTACATGTAAGTTCACTACCCACAAAGTGCCGGTATAGTTTTGACATGGACAAAAGGGAAATCCTGTGAACAGTTCTGATACAGTATACTTCACCGGTATGTTCATTGGCGAGGCAGGTTGAGAGCTGCAACTGACAAGGAGCAGTCAGCGACCAATGGGGAAATGCATGTAGTTATATTCAAAGTAATTTTGCAGGTAAAGTGGCCTGTTCACGGAGTATCTGCCAACTCTGATCACCAGTTTTGTCTAGGTTTCGGTACTGGAGGTGGGTTTCAAATTACCCCCTCGCAATTGGCTAATCCAACAAAACCCTAATAGCAATCCCGAAAGGTTGCGGTTTCACGTTGCAGAACCGTGGCAATGGCTTCATTCTTGACCCAAAACACCCAAATGCACTTGAGGGTGGTAAGCGTCCGTATCATACCATCATCCCTGCCATGGCTCTCCGAGGAAATGAACTGTTCCTGAGCTATGGTGTCATGGGTGGTTTCATGCAAGTAAGTCATGACCACCTACCTCCCGAAAAACCGCTGAACAACCCCAAGCCACAAGGTCATGTTCAGGTTCTCCTGAATATTCTTCGGGGTTTCACTGTTCAAGCTGCTCTTGATGCACCTCGGTTCTGCATCTCTGCTGGCTCGCCAGACCATCAAACAACAGCAACTGGAGATGCGGGGGACATCAACAGCGAGGTTTATTTCGAGGAGACATTCCCTGTGGAAACCATACAGAAATTAAGAGGTATATTTTCACGTGGTTTTCCTCTTTGATATGATTAAGTTGATACCTCATCCATTACAGCGATGGGTCATGATGCCCGAGTCGTCTCTGGGTTCCAGCGTGGAATGATGGGAAGGGGCCAAGTGATCCAGAAGCTTCAAGATAGTTCGGGAAAGTTTGTATGGGCTGCTGGATCGGACCCTCGTGCGGATGGACATGCTGCCGCACATTTATAAGGGAAAAGAAAGACGATAGTATTGAGTCCTATACGAAGAAATTTCTTAAAGTCCATTTCACATTTATGATGTATATAAAATCTTGTATGAATTGTTACATTCGCCGCTGGCGCTCACTTCCTTCTACAGGAGCGATAAATGATTGGGCTGATAGAAGGTATAGACTCACCCGCTTGTTCAAGACGGTATTCTCGAAGGTCCTTTGTCTTGTCCCGTCCTGTGATCTTTCCCCAACCTTTCAGGGGCACTACGATGGCGGTTCCGTTATCTCCACTCCCCAGTTTCTGTGAGAAAGATAAGATGCATTCAGCGGCTACCTTGGGATTGGGGGCGTGCCGCGCGATGTCTACTACTTCCTGATCAGATACCACGGACGAGATACCGTCCGAGACAAGGATCACGGAGGACCATTCATTTCCTGGTGCATTATTAGAGTTGAATTCCCTTTGATGTCCGCCGTACCGTTTAACAACTTTGATCTAACTTCAGGCTCCGGTGTAACGCCAAACTTTTTGAATTGAAGGTCACCTAAACTAGTGATGTCTTAGCCTTGCATTGACGGGATATGTCAGCGTCGTACCATCGCGTATTTGCGAGAACACCCATCCATCTGAAAATTAGAATAAAAGGGCCGGATCAAAATAAGATGTGGCCACCTTGAGTCCCCAAATGAATCAGTGACGAGGGCAGATCCCATACTGCGTAAGCGCATAGATTCAACACGAGTATCTGCATGGTGATTCTCTGTCATTGAAAAGACAGTGCCGCCATCTACAGAGGACAGAAGCACGCGTGTATCCCTGTCATCTTGGGGTCAGGGTTCTTCAGAAGAGTTGAAGAGGTTAGCCCACCCGCAGTGCGCAACAGTCAAGGAAAGCTTGTCAGCAGAAAGGAAGGTGGTAGATGGGGCATCTAGAGAATGGAATATTGCAACGGAGGAAGTTGCACCGCAACATTCAGCGGAATCGTCAGTCGATAGATTTTTATCCACCTAGGACACATTTAATCGATCACAGGTTGGGGTGATATTAGATACGAACCTCAAAGAACGCTAGAGTCGCTCGAGCTTCCAAGTCAAGTTCGGGCGTTCCCTCTGTCCCGTGTATCCAGGGCGTCAAAGCACCTCCTCTAAACCTCTTGAAGTAACCGCCAATTTCTTGTATCCATGCAAATAATTCAGGGATCTGGGTTTTATTGACTGATTCAAAAATGCCATGGAGCTCTTGTCGAATGTATTGAGATACCGCTGATCCTCCATGACTGTTGAAGTCAGCCATCAGAAAATGCAAGAGGATATCGGAAGCGTACCCATCGTAAATGCCCACGAATACGGCCTGTCTGGCCAACACTGGGTCTAGAATTGAAGGGTCCCAATCAATTCCATGAAACTTCTTGGTACTTAGTCGTAATTCTTCTGGGTTGAGGGACAGTGCCGCGAAACTATAAAAATCTTCCTGGTGCCTATTCTGGTTCAGTGGAGTGTTGGTCTGGAGTCAGGGATGGAATAGTCACCCCCTATTACCCCGGGATGTTGCCACGCCAATTACCTTTGGCGAAGCCAAGGGGACTCGCATGATACTATCTGGTGTGCAAGGAATCGATGATTGGAAAGGCACCAGTAATGTAAGGCATACTTGACGAGACCACGCGCACATAGTCGTGGTACTGTTGTGAGGGCGGTGACAAGGCTAAACACCTTCGTGAAAAAGCACGAACACGGCCAAGTAAGCGTGCAATCATTCAGAGGTCGAGCTTACTGAGGAGAGAAGACATTTGCCGGTGACAGTACTAAATGTTATTGGTTGCACGATAATATATTATCCACGCATGTACAAACACTGATGATTACTTACGTGACCAGTTTTAAAAGTGGACTTGGGCACCTCTAGTTTTGTGCGAAGGAAAACTGAGATGAGTATGCTGGATGCATTATACCTTGATACTTTTCCCCCTTCAATGCATCAACTTTTATGCCAACCAGTATGTTACCCCTGATTTTCCTCGATGACGAGGTGCCTGAATCTAAATTGCGCTGTCTCCTTGCACTACTGCTCCGGCAGTTTCCCTGGCACCGACTCTTCTAGCTATCACCTTCCAAATCTCCAAGTTTTACTATAGTTAGCTTTCTGACAGTATCCAATTATCTGTCAATCATCCTCCTTACATAACAAACTCCAACAATCGTATTCAAATTAGTAGTCTTTGGCTTATACAGGATCATCCATCCAGTCTGATCACTGACCATATCACCTGTCAGTGCTGTTGTTCATGTACAAACGACCATAAATACATACGCGCATCGATGGGTGCAAAACAGTCGCTACCTAAGATCACGGCTCAGGACAAGGCCATACTCGAGTACGATCTCTTCCCCTGGTTCATGCCTCGCGCTAGTTCTTGAATCTCGTTTCTCGTTTTCAGTTTAAAATTACAGAGGGACAAACTCCGGCAGTATCAGAAGACAGTGCGTTACAAATCATTTTTCAAAAGAAATGACATTCAAGGACTCCCTGGAAGTAACAGGTACAATATATACTGGAACATGAGCATACAATAGCGAAAACACATCTCAGCAATGGAAACAAAGATCGAGCGATGATTGCTCTTCGGAGAAGGAGATATCAAGAAGGCTTGTTGGTGAAGACGGACCAACAGCTGGAAACTCTTGAGCAACTTGTTCGTCTTCTTTGAGTCCACAATTGTTGATACATACTTATTTACCAGGTCTCAACAATAGAATTCTCGCTCGTTGAGGTCTCAGTGCTGCATGGATTGAAACAGGGAAACGAAGTTTTAAAGGAGATTCATAAAGAAATGAATCTTGAAACTGTTGAGAAGCTTTTGGAGGAGACACAAGAAGCACGGGAGTACCAACGAGTGAGTGCAACATTACTTTATTAGAGAGTGAGATTCATACTAGGGTCAACAGGAGGTCAGCGAAATGCTGGCCAATAACTTAACTCTGGACGATGAAGAAGCTGTGCAAGAGGATCTCCGACAGCTGGAAGCGGAAGCCGTGCGTCTCGTTATAGTCCGTCTTATCTTTTGGTCACTGACTTGTCTGTCCAGCTTGGCACTATAGCAGAAGAACCTCTTCAATTACCTCATATACCGACAGCGGTGCCTGTGCCAGAAATTCCGACAGGTGCGCCCAGCATATCATTTACTTTGTATAATCATCTTGAAGGATTCCAAGTGCTCGAACAGGAGCCCGAAGCAACCCCTGCGGCAAAGGTCGCGCTCGTGGCATAACCGCCTTCCCCTATTCTTTTGAATACATTAGATGCTATACATTTCAAAAGGGTATCTACAAGAATGACCATTCTCTTGCATAAATCAGAGCGCGCGCTCCCGATTACCAGCTCTCAAAGTCTCCAAATCCCAGTTTTCGTTTCTTCTTTGGTTCTTCCAAAACTGAGCCTGAGTCATTTGAAGTACTGCTTACAACAGCTTGTGGTCTTTTCAAATTGCCAGTGACGCTGCCACTGAGACTGAGATATTTTCCAACGCCACCTGCCCCACTTTCCCCAGTTCCGAACGCAGCGCTATTTGAACCGACTTTCAGTCCAAACCAGTTGACATTATCTTTCTGTTGTTTAGAGTCCTGTTCGCCGTTTGAAATACCATTAGCTTCCGCTGCTGCTTGACGAGCGAGTTTCTTTTCATGTCGCTTCCTATACTCTTCGAATGGATCTTGATAGCTGATATGACACGTGTTAACAAACAGAAGAAATGCAGGACAGTGGAGCACAAACATAACGATTTCTGTTATACGGATAGGTTTGGTAGGTCGCTCTGTTCCAGGTTTGACAGGCATCTTCTCGATGGTGTTGAGAACGTCCTCACCACCTACGAGCTTGCCGAACACGGTATGTTTTTTGTCAAGATGGGGTGTTGGTCGGAACGTGAGATACCACTGAGAGCTGCAAGATATCGCTATATGCGGTGGATTCGAGGTACATTAAACTTACCCATTAGTAGCGGATCCTTTATTGGCCATGGCGAGGATGCCTCGGCTGTCGTGTGTTGCAGCACCCTTGAGGTCATACTCGTCTCGAAATGGTTGACCCCAGTAAGATTCACCCCCTGCACCCGTGCCTGTAGGGTCTCCTGTCTGAACCTTGAAGAATCGATGAGGTAAGTACAACTCTGTTGTGGCGATATAATAGCTTACCATAAATCCGGGGACAAGCCGATGAAACAGACAATTATTGTATTTCCCAGCTTTCGCAAGCATGAGGAAATTGTAACATGTTTTCGGCGCCTTCAATCCCTGTTTGTCAGAGTCTGACAGAAGGATATAAGATCAACTCTTACAAACCTTCTCACAGTAGAGTTCTAAATTCAGGCTGCCGCCCCCAACAGATGTCACGACACGCACATATGCCCTCCGTTTTCCAACATCCTTGTCTTTCCCCTTCTTCTTCCCGGCAGGGTTAGTAAACTCTTCGAACATAAGCTCCTCTTCGTCCCACAAAAGCTTCGCGCTTTGTGTGTGCGGGTCGATGGACGTTGATGTCAATGCTGCACCCGGGAGACCACTGGAGTATGGGGAAATATTCCCTATCGAGAAAAGACATGAATATCAGTCACAGGGTACAAATCAGGGTGAAGGGGACAGACACGGTTCAGCGACTTTCTTGACGGCTGCAACTGGCCCTGCGAGGGATTGCTTTGTCACAGTTTTAGCATCTTTGGATCCAGCTGTAGGTTGCACAACATTTGCATTAGTTGCCGACGTTGACGTAGCAGTGGTGGAAGTGGCTACAGAAACCGAAGGCATTCCATGAGGATTCTGTAGTGTGATGATATCAGCCCTAGAATTCAACAATTAGTTCATGACAATCCATCCAGCAGTACAGCATACTTTTTGATGGAAATATCAGCCAACAGATCCCTGTTACCCTTGATGCTTTCTGCAAGATAAACATTGCCGGTAGTAGCAACAGCGACGATGTGTGAGTGTTCACTAAAAGGTTTGAACGAGACGGGGTCATGAATTTCGTTGGTGGCTTCTTTGTGAGAGTAATGAAGAGTTATCAGATCTGTTGGCTCAAGCGGTTCCTTTGTGAACGGATGAGTGTTGTTGTGTTGTCTGAACACAGATAAGTCGGTGTTTAAGGAAAACAGAGTAGACGCACTTGAGCCAGGGAATGATATTGACAAGGTCAAAGACAGTGCCCGTTCCATCTGAGCTACGTGCACAGACAGGATGAGTGAAGGGTTGAAACGAAAGGGCGCAGCAGTCAAATGGAGTTCGTGCGCCTGGATGGGGTGCTTCCTGTTTTCTGTGCCAGTCTATCAATTACTGAACATCTGAAATACTGGATTTGCATACAGCTTGTACCCAACAGAGGCGGAATGGGAGCCAAACTTTCCAGTATGCTCCTCGTGAGTGATGTAAAGCTTGTTCGAGTTTCCGTGGCCCATGAAATGGCTGATGAATGGATCTGCAAAGTCCACAATAAACTCGACCAAACAGAATTTTGTTTTTTCTGTCACGAACGAAGTCAATGCTTCGCTATGTGTCGACGCAAACAAGACATATTCTAGTCCTTGACTTTCTTTCTCCTGCCCTTCTACTTTCGAAGCGACATTTACACTCTACAACACCAGCACGGAAACCCCAAGCCGAACCAATTGCCAAGAAACCATACTTTCCCATTGGCCCTTTAGCTCTCATCACCAATCTTGGGCCTAACGGCCCTCAAGATGGATCATCGTCTTCTGCGGAGACTGAACAGTTCAACAAAATTGTCGGAGAGATTCGTCTGGCTCTCAACAATTACTCTTCAAAACACCATCAGCTGCCAGGATTATGGGAACAAATTGGCTCATTAAAAATTTTGCCCCTTCTCGGGCGTTCGCAGTTGGAGCCATTGTCAAAACTTATGAAAAGGACGTTCGCTGAACTATCTCGCACGATGGCCAATGTATGGGCTCATGACAGGGAAGGGGACAGTGGAATTCATGCGTTTACCCCGTCAATTGCGCAGAATATCGCAATTGTTGCAGCTAGAAGTGAATGTTGGGATGCTATGCTTGCCCTCATGCAATATTATATTCACAAAGGAGATGCTCCTGCAGTTCTGGAGTTGTATGATAAGTTCATGGCTTTGGTTGGGGATAAAGGTTCGATAGTGGACCCAGCACTCCAAGATCCACTCCAAGATCTAGGGTCTGAAGAGCATCAAGAACTACCAGAGCTCCAAGATGAGCTACTTCCACCCGAGGATTCTAGTTATCCACCCGATCTCGGACACGCCCATTTTCTCATGGCTGCGGTGACCGCCTATGCTATGCAAGATTCGTTCGTTGAGGCATTGGAGGCATGTTTAGCGACCGTTGTTCCATTCGACAAAGGTCAAGCTCTTGCGTTCACTGACCAGGTGCTGTCGCATAATCCGAAGCTCAAATTCAAAGTCAAAAAGTACCTACTACGACTTATTCTTGCTCGTCAACTTTCTCGGCCTGAAGAATTCGCCCGATATGTAAAACACTTGGGTGCCAACAAGTTGACATCGGAGCTCAGTCAATTGTACGAGGCTATCAAGGGTGGGCTCGGTACCCGGGAGGCATTTCTGGCCGCAGATCCATCCCTCGTCACATCAACAAGAAAAATTGCTCTTACAGACAAAATATGGACTGCCATTCTACATGTTTTTATCAAGTGCGGCGAAAAGGAGATGGCAGGTCGTGTATGGGCTGATTTGATGAAGAGTGGTGTTACACCAGGGACTTCGATATGGACTGCATTGCTTGATGCGTACGGAGAAATAGGTGCTGTAGAGGATGCGCTTTTTGCCTGGGATCTAATGCTGCAGCAGGGCACAAAACCTGACGCACTCACTTTTCGAGCCATCATTCATATCCTCTTCAAGGCTCGGCGTCCAGACCTGGCAATGGAGTTGTTCAAAGAATACGAGTCTCTTCCGGTTCAAGACAAGCTGCAGCATTCGATGGTATATAACACCGTTCTGACCGGGCTTTGCAGGTCCGATCGTGAAGAAGGGGCGGAGAAACTCCGGATGGAGATGGAGACGAAGGGACCCAAGCCAGATGAGGTGACGTACAACATATTGATCAACCATTATGGGGTCCGCAGGAAATTCCAAAAGATGGCTGCAAGCTTACGCGCGATGGAGGCGGCAGGCTTCGAGGGCAACGATTATACATTCACAATCATACTTAATGCGCTCCACAAGGCTGGTCACAAGAATGCCGCGGAGCTCGTCTTGGCACTGCTGGAAAAGCGAGGCGTCATGCAGAAGAATGTCGTATTATATACATCGCTTATCAATCATCAGTTGATGGAAGGAGGAAAGGATAACGTTGCGACTGCGATGAAGATACTTGAGTCACTGGAGAAGGATCCTCGCAACCTGCCCACCGAGATCACATATACTGCAGTATTGTGTGGTCTGTATCGTCTTGGCTGGATGGATCCAGACGAGTTACGGGAGCTAGAGACGCAGATTCTCGACAAGATGCGAAAGAGAGGACTCTCGCTGGGTCTTCCAGCATATCATTTGCTCCTGAGAGCATATCTTATGGGTCCCCATGAGGACGGAGTCGAAAAAGCCATGGCCCACTATGCGGAGATGAAGGCACAGGAAATTCCTCTTAAAGCCGGAACGTACTACATTATGCTTGCTGGACTACGACAGAGGGAAGAATGGGGCTTTGCGCACAAGATAATGGAGGAGATGTACGCAGCAGGGATCCATCCTACGGGAAGCCTGTTTAGGTTGGTGAATGTCATCAGCAACCAGAGGACTGGTGCATAGTGTAGAACGTACCTATCAAACTAGAGTGGAGTCTGTGATGGTGAAATGGTCATGCTGTTTTCAGGTACTGGTCGCCAAGGAAAAATGCCTTTCCCAAGCCGAGACGGAGATATCGTGCAAATGCTATGAGCAATGGTCAGCTGGCAGAAAAACCGGCCGGGTGACACAAACCCCAGTGGCTCCAGCGCCTGCCCATCCACTTACCCAGGAAGGGCAACAGGACGACAGAGACAAGTTGTTTGAGCTGTTCAAGACTTTCTTCCCATTCCTCCTGTGCCAACCGATACTCCTCGTCGGAGTCATAGGAGGCTACTGAGGACGTGTCGATGGAGCTTGGCATAAGGTTTGGCGGTAGAAGCAACTTGGCCCGGCTTGGCTCGGCACATGTTGTTTGATCTCATCATGTTTGCCCCGCAATGCCATAAATAATGCCATAAATATCCCATAAATATAATCTTTCGTCTCGGCTCTTGTTCTTGAACCTCTACTTCTACCTCCGCACTCTCCGTCCACAGATGCAACATGGCTTCTCAAGCACACAACCTGCCTCCCCGGCGCCTACTCGTCGGACAGCCCCTTCTCTACACCATGACCTGCTTCATCAGTCTCGGTGTCTTCTTGGTGAGCCCACTGCTTCGAGTCTATTATTACGGACCAGAGTCCTCACAGACGTTTGCCGCAGTTTGGCTATGATCAAGGGTACATCCATTCCTGTCCTACCGCTCACCTAATTCAGTCCTCAACAGGGTCATGAGTGGAATCATCACTGGCCCATACTTTCGGAAGTATTTCAACAACCCAACAGCCCTTGAGGTGGGCACGATGGTGGCCGTGCTTGAAATTGGAGCTTTTGGTACGTCATGGTTCCTATTACTTTTCTCATCTTCATCTTCACGCACAATGTGCAGTCACTGCACTGGCAGCCGGTCGTGTCGGCGATATCATTGGAAGAAAGGGAACACTATTCAGTGGAGCTGTTGTGTTCACCATTGGTGGCGCTATACAGACATGGTCAACTGGTTACTACCTGATGATTATCGGCCGCATCGTTAGTGGTCTGGGCGTTGGTTTACTTTCGTACGTCTTGTCCCCTGAATGTCGTCATATCATTTTGATTTTGTAATTGTAATTCGGCAGATGCATTGTTCCTATATACCAGAGCGAGATCTCGCCTCCGAAGCATGTGCGTCTTCTTCTCATCACTTCCTTAGGCCCTATCGTTCACATTACATAGAGAGGTGCACTAGCATGCATCGAATTTACAGGAAATATAATAGGATATTCATCCTCTGTTGTATGTTGTAAACTTTTTCTCAGTACCTTCTTCCCACAGATTCATCAATCTTCTATCTAGTGGGTAGACTACTTTTGCTCATTTATGGAATCGGATCTCTCTTGGCGGATGCCTCTCTTCATTCAATGCGTCATCGGATTCATCCTCGCTGCAGGTACTCTTGTCATCCCCGAGAGCCCAAGATGGCTCATTGACACCGACAAGGAGGAAGAGGGCCTGAGAGTCATTGCAGATCTACACGGAGGTAATCCCAACCATCCCACTGCTCTAGCCGAGTTTCAGGAGATTAAGGAGAAAGTTCTCGAAGACGTCAGTGATAGTCTTTGGTCTTTACCCTGGTCATCTGATGATGGATACAGCGGAACTCCGGAGAGCCAAGGACCTATTCAATGATGTGGAAGAAGTACAAACGACGTGTGTTACTGGCAATGTCATCACAGGCTTTTGCACAACTGGTGCGTGACCTCAGATACCTTGATTAAGACATATCACCGATCATTCAATCGCAGAATGGCATCAACGGTACGTATAGATTCGCCCTATCCTTCGAGCTTCGTTCAAATCCTTTGAGCCAGTTATTTCTTATTATGCTCGTGGGTTTTCGCTCCTTTTGTTGTTTGGATAATGTTGATTGTGGTGTCTAGCCCGGGTGTTTGAGGGTTCGTTGTGACAATAATACCATGGATCAACATGGGCCACTGATCATCTACTATCCAGAAGCGGGATGGATTGGTCGTTCGGCCATTCTGATGGCCGGAATCAATTCTATCATTTATGTTCTGAGTACTCTTCCACCGTCAGTTTTTTTTTTCTGAAATCATGGTCGAATGGGTGCTGATTCGTTTAGTTGGATCTTGGTCGACCGTTGGGGTCGTCGTCCGATCCTTATGTCTGGTGCTGTCATCGTGCGTACTGGCCCCTTCCTCCTCCGGGCAATTCGACTACATGATCCGCCCGTTCATTATCAATATTCACGAGGTACTCTTAGATGGCCCTCTCGTTGGGTGCGACAGGCTATTGGATGTACATCAATGTTCCAGCGACGCCTCAAGCTGTTGTCGTGTGTGTTATCATATTCAATGCTGCATTCGGATATAGCTGGGGACCCGTTCCATGGCTATATCCACCGGAAGTATGTGTATCAATAACTCTGCGAGGTTGTCAGATACTGAGATGCTGCCTGGATCAAGATCATGCCTCTCCCTATCAGAGCAAAGGGCGTTTCGCTTTCAACTTCCACAAATTGGTTATTCAACTGGATTGTCGGTGAAGTAACACCGTATCTACAGGAGACGATTGAGTGGAGATTGTATCCCATGCATGGATTCTTCTGTGTTTGTAGTTTCGTCCTAGGTGAGCTTCCTCTGTTATTTTTGTTTGTAAGAAGCTCCTGACACGTGTTTATACAGTTTACTTCCGTTCGTCTTCTATTGATCATTAATACTTGGTTATGTCGACTAACTATGCATAACAGTATACCCCGAGACGAAAGGTGTACCTCTCGAAGAAATGGATCAAATGTTTGGTGAAGGTCCGTTCTGTCCTTTTGCTTGGTGTAGTCTCTTATCTTCTCCCTCTCAAAAAATGTACTAGATGCACGTGAAGAAATGCTCGAAAACGAAACGCCTTTACCATCTGAATTACCATCTGAACGAACATCTTTGATCGACCGCACCCTCCCCCTCCCACCGACATATCGAGTTAGATCTACATCGTCGCACCGCTACACCCCGCAACGTGGTTTCAGCGAGTGGTTTGGTGATCTAATAGGCAGAACTTCGAAGAGTAGTGGCTATACACCCGTTGCGAGTGGGGAGTGAGTAAAGTTGGATTGGCAATGAAGTAGGATATGTTTACGACTTATCTGACTATGACGTAGAGTCAGTACTCATCTTGTAGTCGTCCATGTGACTCGACTCCATACAGTACCCTGGATGGTAATGACTGTTGGAGCTGGGAGTTGATCAAATGATGCTTGGCTTGTGACAGTCGGATTGGTTTAGAAGCCCAGAGCACAAGTGCTCAGACAATAAAGCGGTAAAATCTGGCTTGAGGATCTGGACTGCATTCAGTTGAGCTACTATCATTTAACATAGTTCTTGACACATAAAATTTCAAAATTTACACGTGATCTCAAATGCACTCTTCCACTCTCTCTCGAGTGGTCAACATTCCTCCAATTCATGTCTCTACCGTAGAAAGACATTGTTGTTCGACTACTCTTCATGTTCGTTGGGCATGGCGGTCCATAAGAACTCACCGTTATTCTACTTCAACTCATCAAGTCAACAAGCCACGTAGACATGAACCGATTTCTGCCTATTCTGGACAAGAGAAGACGTGGGAGGAGTTGGGATTGAGGAAGAGTCTGGTTGAAGGCCTTTTACGTGCATATCCTGAAGTGGTAGCTCCTACAGCTGCACAGACGATGTTTATCCCCGCGATTCTGGAGGGTAAAGATCTTTTGGTGAAGGATGATGCAGGAAGTGGAAAGCATGTCCTATTTTGTATGAGTTTGGGTGGTGTATATTTATGAATTTTTCTATTCATTCAGGTCTTTTGGTATCGCACTAGGACTATTAGGAAAACCTCGCGTCAAGTATATGATTAAACCTGGAAAAGAACAGGAAAGTGTCACAGCTCTCGTTTTGGTTCCTCAATCCAATCTGGCTATTCAATACTATCGATGGCTATCCCGTATAGCAGAGGTATCGATATCAACAGAGGAGGTTGGGATCAATACTGATAGAATAGTGCAACGACTCATACGTGAAGGGCAAGAACATGTCACTGTGGGGATGAAAAAACTTTATGAAACAAAACCTCACATTCTCATCAGCACCCCGCAAGCTGTTCTTGATTTGTACAAGGAGGATCCGGATCTAGTGCCGTTGGAGTATCTGAGTACTGTTGTGGTGGACGAAGTGGATTATCTTATCGAAACGGTGCCGAAGAAGAGCCCTGAACGAGCGTGGGGGGGTTCGTATGAGAAAGCAATCAAGAAGATTCGGGCGCATCCGGGGGCCACGAGGGAATTGCTAGATATGATATTTACTGCTAGGAAGGAGATTAATGCAAGGATGCAAGAGTGGGCCTGGGACGAGGGGGCAGAGGAGCCATACAGGAAGGATACATTTGTTGGATCGAGGGACATGCCGGGGCCGCAGCTGGTGGCGTCGAGTGCGACGTTGAGGACGCACTTGAGCAATTACCTGTATGATGAGAGTGGGTGGCTGAACAAAAGTTTTGTGATGAAGGTGAAAAACACAGGCTCGAAGCCGGTGAAGAAAACGAAGGAGACGGCCGACGAGAGAGTGCGAGAGGGGGCTTTGAGTGGACGGGTGAAGCATTGCATTATTGAAGTGTCCAAGACTGAAGTTCGGAATGTCGAGGGTGCAATAGATGTGACAGAGGACGGAGCAGAACAGGTGGACACACACAAATTGCTTGGTGATTTGGCAGATGAGCGGCCACCGCGGAATCACATGATAGATAAAGGTTAGAATCCCAATTGATGGCGAATTCATCAAGAAACTGACACCACGTGACAGATGGATTTCTTGAGCGGTATCAAAACACGCCTTCGCCGTTCAACCCCCAAGCCCTGGAGGCCATTGGCACGGCAGTGGCGCTGGATGTTCCGCAGCTGGCGTTGCTGGTGCTTCCGTCCAGTGCGCCCGTATACCGTGCGGTGTACGAGCTGCGAGAGATGGGGCTGGATGCGAGGGTATTTGATCCTCAGAAGCCTGTAGTGGACGAGAACGAGAACGAGGATCCGGTGCTTTTAGTGACGACACTGGCGATGGCACGCGGGCTGGATATGCCGGAGGCGACACATGTTTTCTCGCTGGGCATCCCGGATGGCCCGAGAGTAACAGGCCGATCAGTTGATGCGTACATGCACGTTGCCGGCCGGGTCGGGCGATTTGGCCGGCGTGGGACAGTGGTGACGGTGGTAGAAGAGAAAGATGGGATGCCGGAGACGGCCGGCTCGCGGATGAAGCGGATTCTGCGGCAAGTTGGTGCAGCGGCAGTCCGGTTTAGGCAGTTCAAGTAGACTAGAACGAGTTTTTTGCAAATCAAGATTGTCTTTCTCCCCACCATGAGGTTCGCCCCTCTCCTCCTATTCACTGCTCTCGTCGCTGCCCAGTCCTCTTCACTGTCCTTCACGTCCTCCACACGCTCAATCTCCCGCTCCTCTGCCCCCACCGCTGCCTCCACCGTCGTCCGCCTCTCCTCATCCTCTTTCCTCCCCTCATCCTCATCCGCTGCTCCGTCTTCCACCGTCCCGTCCTCCACCACTCCCTCAGCCTCCTCGTCCTCATCGCCTACCCCGCCGCCTATCGTCCTAGTACGTCGTTCCATTCTGCATCATTTTTTTCCCTCATTCTGCCTTGCAGGACACTCGTCTCGACCCTGCCTTTGGCGTTCTCGGTGGTATTCTTATCCTCTCAGGTCTCCCCTCCGCGTTTTGGGGCCACAAAAACAGATGGTGCGGCTCTCCCTGACCTACCAGCCTCCTTACTTTCTCACCCGACTCTGCAGGACGTCCTTCTTTCTCGCCGGATTTTACACCCTTTCTCTCGCCTGCTCTGTTCTCATCATCCGATATGGCGTCTTACCTGCTGTAAATCCTCCCTCTAAAACTCTTCGAGGCATGTTCGTTCTCGCCAGCGTGATCACCGGATTCGCAGGCGGTGGCGTTGCTATTTTTTTCTGGAAGGCCACTCGCTACTGCATCGGCGCCTGGGGTGGTTTTGCCTTTGCCCTCTTCATTCAGTGCTTCCATAGTGGTGGCGTCATCAGGCCTATTGGCTATAGATGGATCCTCTACATCGGCAAGTCTGTCTGCCAGCAGATCACTTCTCCGATTTGACTCCCCTCCCCGATCCAGGTTTCGGTGTAATAGGCTTTACGTTGGCCACTGTCCCACAGGTGAGCTTATCATCTGCCTCGTTCCAATTCATGTCCAACAATAAATCAGATTCATTATCACATCCTCCTCATCTCCACGGCTTTTGTCGGCTCTTCTGCCTTTGTGCTTGGTGTAGACTGTTTTACTACTGCTGGCCTCAAGGAGGTACGCTCTCTTTACACGCCCTATTGCGTCCAGGCAATTCCTCTAACAACCCTCCTTCCTAGTTTTACATGTGGAATCTCGGTTTTAACTCCCTCTTTCCCAAATTCTCTGAGAATGGTATTCGGTTTCCTGTGTCACAAACTATGCAGATCGAGCTTGGTCTCATTGCAGCTGTTGCCCTCATGGGTGCCGCTGTACAGCTCCGCATCATGAAGGTTCTTCGTCGCAAGCTTAGGGAGATCGCAGAGGAGACCAGGAGGCAGGAAGAGGTCGCTGAACTGGAGGCTGCCACAAGGTTTGGGGATCTCATTACAGAAAGGGAAGCTTGGGAGAGTGAACATCCCACGTTGAGTAGGCACGGCAAGTTCTCATCATTTGCTCTGGTGAAGGAACGTGAGGGCTCTTCGTCACCTGCGACACTCGCCGATGACCCTCGACAACGCCATCTATCTGGCTTATCAGACTTCAAGGTTGCCCCTACGTCCGATGAAGACCTCCATAAGTCTCGCTTCATGCAAAATCCAGGAGTGCTACCTGCATTAGATCTTGGTCTTGGCATTCAGGATGATGTTCCCGTCACCTTCATTGCTGAGGACAAGGAGAAGAAGGAGCCTGCCAAGGTCAAGGAAATGACCCTTACAGAATTGGAAGACCTCAAGAAAAAGGAACAACTCATGTATGAGATTCAAAACATTAGGAAGAACATTGAAGTCCTCAAGAAAGAGCCCGCCGCTCCAGCCACTAATAGTCAGTTCAATTTTTGAAGCGTGCCTTGAGTATTGATGTGACCTCTCATCTTTTGACAGCCGCAAATGCTCACTCTCGTCCTCCTCGGGAAATAGATCCCCGTGCTCGTGTCTATTCCATGGACTTCAGCTCTGTATCTGGCAGAGCCTCCAGTCCGCCTTTCGGCATGTCGGCATCGAGACCAACAAGCATACCTACCAAAGATCCCGAGTGGGACTTATATCTCCACGAACGCAAGCTCCTGCAACCTCCCTCCGGCGTTACTCCTCCGATTCCGACCACACCGGCTCCTCGCGTACCAATGTCTTCCGCCGTCCAAGAAGCCCTAGATAACAGGAAGCGAAGGGAAAGTTTGCTTGTTACGAGTAGCGGAAGTGGTACTCCCGCTGGCAGTACAGGTGGTGACGATCCAGATGACGTTCCCCTTGTGAAGCTTGCCAATGGTCGAGACAAGGAAAGGGAGAAAGAGAGGCTGTCTGCTTTACCGGGTGTCACTGGTTTAGGTAACATGGGCTATTCGACGAATGCCAAGCCCGAAAAGACGACCGGTCCTGCCGTAACTATTCTACCTCCGCGCCGAAATTCAGGTGGAAACATTCTTGCGCCTAATCCACGACAGGTACCGGCCAGGGAACCTGTAACTAAGACTTTTGAAGAGCTGAATGAAAGGCACCGGGAAAAAATAAAGAATCTTCAAGACCCGGTTACAAAAGCGGAGAAAGAGAGTGCAGATGTAAGGGATGCAAAGGAGAGGTGGCAGAAGGCAAAGAAGATGGAGAAGGAGACGATGCTGAAGAAACACACTGAGAAGGCTGCTGCCTTGAAGAAACAACATGGAGCAATGAGATCGTTAACGAAAAGAGATAGTGAATTGCCAGCAGGGATCGAGGGGAAGAGGCAATCTCGGTCTGTGAATGTAGACAAGTTGGGTGGCAACTCATCAAAAAGAATGTCAGCTCTGAAAGTTGAAGACTGGCAAAGATACCAGGCAAACACTGGTACAGGTGGAGGTAACGATGCCATTGGGGGCGCCGGTGTTGGTGAGCTTGGTACGAAGAGACAGGAGCTTGCTGTACCCTTTCCGGGACATTCCTCAAAACCTCATGCGGTTGGCAATAACCGAGATCGGGAGGCGAGGCAGAGGAGGAGAAGCAAGGATCTACTGACATAAGGGGTCCATGAACGCGAAAAAAATTGACTCACCTATCCATTGTGCCGTCTCATCGGACATCAGACCCTCTGCGTTCACGTATATTGTCAGGTTTCAATGATATCCTTAGACTCATGCTGTCGATTCCGTCTCTCGAGTGTTTTTTTTCCCACCACTTTCATTCTTCTTACTGGAAGTCACATCTTATCCTGCTGCCTTTTTTGAAATACCTCCCACTCTTTCGACATTTCTAGATTGTGTTGAAGATCTTTTTTCATTGACCATCTTCACCATCTTTTCCATTACCCTTCCTCTCCGCGCTTTCTTTATCGTCCATTATGATTGATAGGCGGACTACAACTCCAACGTATCTATAGTTCCCTTCCCACGGACACTTCTTTCGTCAGTATTCAATCCTGCATCATTCCGATGAAGATTTGTTGTATGCAGGTTGGCTTACGGTTTATCTATTTGGTTTCTGTGTTACATACGTACATAGTCCATCTCTACACTCCTTCTCCCATCCTTTCGACTCGCATTTGGTTACTCTTCATTACATTGCAATGGTTTTCTTTGGCATTATTGTGGCATTCGAGTCGACTGGATGTTTTCACCACGCTGATTTACAGTCTTTTCTTCTTTTTATTGTTATCACATATTCCTGAGGACAATGATTCGTTGATTCCCAAAGACCCTCTTTGACCGTTCCACTCACTGTTGTTTATACACAGAACTTTCTATCTTTCAATCTTTCGTTGATTTTTTAATTTGTCCTTGAGTGGTGATATATTTGTTTTTCTTTCTTGCATTTTTTTTCATGGGTGTAGTATTTGTTATTTCCTTTTGTGGATGATGGAAAAGAAAAATTCATGATAGTATTGTCTCCTCCCTTACCTTGTCAGCTTACAATATGAGTCGTTAGTCTTTTTCCTCTTGGAGGAGGCTAACGTCACCTCTGGATTTTAAGCAGTAGCATGTATATCAAGCCAAAGACTAATGCAATTTGGGTCAGGTGTGAACAATTGATAGAAGTACTCCGTTCTTTCAAAAATTATTATAACTATTATTTGCGTTGACTTTCGGATTGTACCGTTGCAATGCAATTTCCGGAAAACAAGAAACCCCTTTCACACCAAGTGGGAGCGCGTTTGTGTTGTGCCGTATTTTGAGAGAGAGAACAAAAACGAGGATGAGATTTGCTTGACCGGTGCAAGTTCGATTTTCCCACCCCTGGGAACAACGACAATGTTGATGGCCGAGCAATCGTGGTACACACTTTCAGGGTCCTGCTTTGTCATGACTCTTAACTCAGCCACTGTGACTAGGACAAGATACCCTCCCTGTGTTATTGAGTGATGGACAATGTTTATGAACTTATTAGCTCAAGTTGATAGTGCAAGCTCAAAAAATAAAATAAATGTCATGCCGCCTTTGAGGACTGGCATAAAATCCAGATTATAATCAGCAACTTATGGAAGGGCTCCAGAAAAATCTAATTTTTGATAACGATAAGGTGCGAGTGCACATCAAGCTTGTTGGTTAACTTATTTTTCATGGGCTTTGTTTTTGTTCTTGATATCAAAATTCACATCAGAGATACATACTTATAGGTAAATACTCAATGTTGTGATTGCTTGAATTCAATTGTACAGTAGGAATCATTTCTGAGCTTGATTTGAAAAGGACAGCGATCTGCATTGAGCTTGGTACTTTCAGTACTTTCATTGCCTTAAACTATGTATCTGATTCATGGATTTGGTCAGCCCCTCTCTTCTTTCGTCCCTCCGTTATAAAACCACCCACTGATTCCACTCCTTTCCCCCAAACGTTAGCTATGGCCTCCACACCACTTGTCCGTTCAGAAGCTGTGCGACAGCCCATTGCGTTGACATCATCAGATCCAGAAGATATAACTGTTCAGTGTCCTGCATCCCATGTGAATACTGAAAAGGACACAAAACAGCGCGTGACCGCTATCAAATCGAGACAGGGGCTACATACGTTGGTGGCTCTGCCCAGCGGCGACCCATTGCAACTGTCTACTTTTTCCCCAACGACCATGCAGACAGGAAGGGCAGCGAGCACTGGCAAAGAAACAAGCGAGGTAATCAAAAGGGAGGTACTGTCATGCAGTAAGTCTGGATTATCCGGGTGCTTCGCCTTCTATTGATGCTTGGGGCAACAAAAGATGCTAGCCTATTTGGTTAATCTGCTGTAGATGGATACGGTTGTATGCTGTCGCCATACGGCAGGGATGAGGCTGTGGATGAACAGTCGCTGTACCTGATGCAAAGGGCGCGGCGGGAGGAAAATACAATGGCGGCACCGGGGGGAAGAAAGTGGATATGGGGAGTTATTTTTAGTGCGCGGGACACCGTGATGCCGAAATGCCGAGACATGGAAGTTCCCACGTATTACTGTAGAATTCGCACGGGCAAGGTGTTGAAGACGCGGCTGCTCTTGTTTTTCCCACTGACTGCCCACTTTCCCACTCGCCTCGTTCGTGAGATTTGGCTCTCACGCCTATAATGTCTATCTCTCAAAGCTCTTTCTTCTTTAACCATCATCTTGGAATGTCGGCTGGCCCCTCAGACAGCCAGCCAGATGACTCATCCCATCCCTCTCGCTCCCCCACACCCCCACCTGTAAATTCTCCTTCTCCCTCCCCCAGACTCTGCAATTCATCCCTCTAACAGGTAAACAGCAAGCAATCCAGTCCCCGAACTACCGCATCTCATTCTCCCAAGTCGAATCTACCATCAGAAGATGCATCTCATATCTCGCCTGATCCAAATGCCTCTCTTCAGTCCATTTTAGCCGCTTCCAAAAAGGATGTGATTTCCAATGGCCAACTTCCTCCATGGAACGCTTCAAACTCTGCACAATCTTCCCAGTCAAACCCTCCGCTAATCCAAGGACAGGTATGATTACTGTTCAACGCGTCTTTTGCCAAGTTTTTACTCATTGAATAGTCGACCACCAAACGCAAGCTGGAGGAATCAGACGGAGACGACCCGCACATCAAGATCCGCCGCATCGTTCGTGAGCATGTTTCCCAGGATCCTGCACGCGTCATGCCTATGACAACGGTGATCTGCCTTCACGCGGCTGTCGCCCAGAAATCGTATGGCAGCGAGAAGCGTTTTCTCTGTCCGCCCCCTATCGTTCACATAGAGGGTCCTTTATGGCACATGCGTAACCAGCAGCTTTCTATGGCTGTCGTGTCGGAGGCTGGTGAGAGATCATTTGAGCAAAAGGCACCCCTCGATAACAACATGGTGGCAAGTTTCAAGTTCCTTCATGTCACTGGAACTGCAAAAGCCAAGAGTTTCCAACTCTCCTTGGACATCGCTGAACCGCCGACTCCGTCGTTGGCTCCAGAAAGCACAGAAACCGTAAGTGGACGTGTATGGGCAACTTTTGACTCGGCTCCTGTCACAATTATATCCAAGCCGTCCAAAAAGACAGCCAAAACGCGCAACATTTCTTCGTGTATCTTGGCAGGGGGGCCTGTTTCTCTTTTTAATCGTATCAATTCGCAAACCGTCCGCACAAAATATATGACCATTGATCATGCTCAACTGTGCGCAAGCAATGTCGCGTGGTCTGCATTTAATGTCAATGTTGTTCGTCGCACGGGAACGGAGCCGCCAACCTTAGGTGGGTGTCATGTGATGAGAATCTTGAATTTTCCCGCTCTCACACTTTATACACGCAGCTGGAGCTCCACAACCAGTCACTTATGGCTGTGAAATTATTCTTTCAGATACGCACTCAGGTATATCTACGTCCCCTCTCATTATCCGCAAGGTTGAGAAGGGCCGAGTTTGCAATGATGACGGAGGTCCCGTGAGCCAGATGCAGAAGATTGCTCTCCAGCGTGTGAGTCCAGATGGATCGCGACACTATTTGTCGGCAGCTGGACCCCTTCCTGGCACAAATGCAATACTTGCTCCTCCTGCTCCTGGAATGTCCAATCAAGCAGGAACTCACCCACTTATGTTCCAAACTCCACGAATTTGTGATGAAGTAAAAGACGGTCAGCGAATTATATCTGATGAAGTTGATGACTATCTCTGTTGGACTATTGTTGGCATCTGTGAGTTCTTTTCCAGGAGATCTATAATTGAGTATTAAACAACACTATCAGCCAAGTTCCAATACACGTTCTTTGACGCTTTCGGTCAGAATAACAGTATACCCGAGCTTCCTATCACACCTTTCCCTACTCTTTTCACCGCTCCCGTTTACCGCCCTGCAAGTAATTCTATTGAGCTCACTGTTTCCAACTTTTTCTACGAGGATCCTAATACAAGGCAACAAGTACCGTTGGATGTTTATCTCGGCAATCTCGGTCCTCTTCGCCTTCGCGTATATCAAACGACTGCTCCCGGCCCACTGACGAATATATCGCCTTTCGTCCCAGCTATGTCAGGACCGCAAAGTCTTGAAGGCACTCCTGGTGCCTCTCCCGCAACAGGATCACTCTCCCCTACCGTGCCATCACGTTACATGCCAGCAGGACCCATCCACACCATTGTGGTGGTTGAGATGCCTCCTCTACAAGACATCATTAAGGTCTTGGAGGATGAGTTATCTTCGCAGTCTCATCCTGAGTCATCGCAAGGTACTCGCCAATCGCCTGATGCTGGGGCAGGCGCGTCTGGCTCGTCTGGTTCTCATGAAAGTAGAAATGGTAATGGGAATTTGTCGGCGCCACCACCCTCAACACCTATGGCAACCAGGACGCTTCCGTTGTTGTTCATCAGAGCCGCAGATGGCGTTGGATACCATTCTGGCAGGACTATCGCATGTGAGAATGTGTTCCAGGGCGTGGATTTAAATGCGATGGCGGCTGCCAATTCATCCAACGGGGGGCCTTCTGTGGATCCAAGCTGGCTAGCGGCTGCACAGGCTGCAGCAGCAGAGGGTGGTTTGCATGGATGGACTCTGAGAGTTATGTAGGGTAATCAAAATAATATGCTGTGTATAGCTTTACCCTTCACCAGGCGCCTCTCGCTTTCCTCCCGTCCTTCTCCCCGTCTTATTTCCTTTCTCGGTTCCTGGTTATTTGCGTGGCTCGACTTTTGCCGATGAGTCCAAACACACTATTTGTGCCTTTTTCGTACCATCGCTTTCTAGTATCTTGATTGCTGTGTGTTAGTATCCTTTGATCATAATAGTTGCTTTTGGTTTCAACTTGTTTCCAACTCGTTTCCATGTTTCGTGCCCGAAATCCCCTTCTCTTTATTATCACTCTTTTCCTTATTTTCCTTCTGTTTCGGTCGTCTCATTGAGTAAAGGAGTATTTACGATGAGAATGAATGTGATGTTTATATGATTCAGATTACAATATTGAAGTCCCATCAGCAGAGGTATACAATTAGGTATGACAGTCATTACGACGACGAAGGATATTTTTGACAGTCTCCCTCGACAAGTCCGAGTAACTGGTAATGGTACGCATGGTCTCCTTCCACTCCTCTTGATCAGATGTACCAAACGTACTATCAAGCACTTCATCCCAGAGATCTCCCTCCAGCGCAACCAATCGTCCCGCTTGTAATAACTTGCCCCATGGCGCTTCTACACGGACTTTGCCACCCGGTAAACTACCGGCAAGCGCAGCACTACATGTTTCAAGGAATAATTCACATTCAGCTAGAATGGTACGACCCTCTGCTGCGTTAAAAGTACCTCTAAATAGAATTTGGCGATGTAAGATATGCTCGGAGAGGTTTGCCGAAACGCGGCGATAAAGGGCGGTGAAGGTCGTCTGGGAAAGCGTGGACAAAAGGTAGCTCAGATACGTTGAGAGGAGACTGAGAGGTGCTAAGAGAGTTTGAAAGATGAGGGGTGCTTCAGTTACTGTCGAAGTGTTTGGGTCCGGACTGCTGGTGTGAGTGTGAATATGAGATGAACACTCAATGTAAAAAATATCGTACGTATAGAAATGGGCCTTGAGTTGTGTTTCAACCTCGATGCATACTTGTTGTACAACCATATTTTCTGCGCGAATTATGATAGTTGTGTATCTATTGATGACGGCTTCAAAGATGGTGTCATTAGGCACTTCAAGGGCCTCATGTCCTGGAGAAGGGAGGAGGGAGTTAGCTTCTGCATGAGAGCGGAGGGCAGGGTCGTGATGGATATCACGCCACATCTCTAGGAAGGACTGACATATGGGTTGTCAATATTAGGGGCTTTGAGTCAGCCTCAACTAAGACACATACCAAATCTTCTGCCCAAGATTCAATTGCTGATTCAATGTAAGCAGCACTCAAGAGTGCTTCACATAGCCGTTGAATACTTTCCACACCGCTTGTCAAGCTTCGTGTGTTCACGTTGACAGATGCTTCACTTTTACCCCCGAGAGTCAGTGCACCGGGTACAGCGCGGACAAAAGCCGACGATCTATTTTCAAAGACATCCAATAAAGAGGTTATGTAGCCAAGGTAAGAATCAAGAAGGGGTAATTGGATTGAGACGAGAAACTGCACACGCTGGGACGGATTTGGCAAAGGCAAGTATCGATCTGAATGACATGAATTAATTACTAGGCAATAGTTATGCTGGAGCCACTTTTACCTGTGACTTGTTCAAATAACGCTTTGACTCTGCGTGCCGAATTGGTCGATTTCAAAACGGTTATTTGAGAGCCCGCTTCTGTGTCATCCGAGACGCCCCATGCATTTGAGGACCCCAATACCTCATTATATTGGACTTCAATAACTGAGATATCATGTGTGTAAGTCGATTGACCATCGAGAGAATGAAAGAAATTGACATCTTTGTTCTCCCACCAGCCAAGTTTGAAACCATTGTTGATTTCCTAGTAAGATTTGACTGATGCCTTCCCATTGGGTATCAGCATCGTCTAGCGGAATGGCAGATGTTCCCCGTAGCTGGAACCCTTCCTCCATGAAGGACGCATCGAAAGACAGAGCTTGGTATATCGTGTGCGCTAGTAGAGAAGGTGATTGAAGAAGTGCAGGTATCGTTTTATGGAGTTTGCGGGAGAGAAGCGGTAATAGCGATAGAGCAAACTCGCGCTAAGTTATAGAAGCTCAAGAAAAGAAGTACCCCGGGAACGTAGGAGAAGTGGGCTTACCCATGCATGTACCTGTCTGTATTCCGACGAAGACAACAGAGGTTGAACAACCATTTCCATAAATTGACGGTGCTCGTGGGCGACGTTGAGAACATGAGTAAAATACCACTCAGGCTGAACGGATGTCAGAACAGCAAAAAAAACCGCATGAAACAGATGTTATCACCTTGTCTATTCTGTTTGTTTGCCGAGTCCCCTCGAAATGGTACTTGAAGCGAAGAGAAACAGGCAGAATGAGCGCCTGGAAAGGATACAGCCCACTTTTTTTTTCGTTAAGGGTAAACTCTGCTCCAATGTCTTGCCCACTACAAGTAGTTAGCGATGTCATTCACGTTTCCATCCACCACTCACACATTTTGCAGTTTCAATACGTTCACAAAGGCATCTTCGAACGCACTTTTGTCACTCGGCGCAACAGTCGCATAGTTCACGCTCATGGGCCAACCAAGCGTTTCCGCTGCCGTTGTCAGAGTCCTAATCCCCAGCGTCAATTGTGACGACGTGGATAAATGAGATTTGGCCTACGCAAAAAGAGCGGCCTTGATATCTGTCCAAGTATGGTCACGAACCCTCTCAAGAAATTTAATGACATTTAGCTTCTGTTGACCACTAGCGCTTCCAGTGTTTGAGCAAGTATTCGTCACTCTTTTGACGAACTTCTGAAGGTCTTGGAATATGGTCACAGAGGAGATCGAGACTGGAGTTTTGGATTTAGCTTGTGATACAGCAGACTCACTGAGTATAAATATATGAGAATTTATGTCAAGTAGTTCCTTGTAACACACACAAACCTGAGCTTTAGTCCATGTCGGATAACTTGGACATAATTCTTAACACTCTCCAATTCCTTCAAGCTTCGGTGCAGAGTTTCCACGTCTTCCAATAATGTGGACTGGCTTTTGCCATCGGACAATACAGAAACAAGTTCGTTGGAGAGTTCAGAAAGTTCGTTAGTCAGCGAATGACGCAGTAAAGACAGTTCTTGCGATGTCCTCAGTTGCTGTTCCGCCGAATTACGTGAGTTAGTGATACAGGTGCGGGTTTGTTGATCAGATGAAGACAGCTAAGCTAGCACATTCACTATGAGTAGTTATGAACAAACGTTTTCAGATGGTTCACGCACTTGGACCTGGAGTTCTTCCTTACGAATCTGGGTTTGGTTTAAAAAGACCTCGAGCTGGTCCAAGCTCTCAAGTGCTGGTAATGACTGGTCTAAATATTTTGTAGTCGACTGTATAGAAGACAGCCAGTCTGGGACGTCCAAGAGAGATTTGATTTGCTGAGCCGACATGACGAGTTGTAGAGTCGCCTAGGAATGCATCTATAAGGGAGCAGTCACGTGCCAGATTTTTAAAAAAAAATCATAAATTTATAAGGCGGTGCTCGATTGCAGTCCGCGGTAAAGTACCCAGTACTCTACAAACAAAGAGATACCTACCGAGAAACGGAAAAAAACCAGATCATTCGCAACTGATCCAGACACAAGAGAAGTGAGAAAAGGAGAAAAAGAAAGGCAGAAACAGGAATAAAGGAGCAGCACTCAATGACTCCGTGATAGCGTGATCTTACTTGACCAAGCGAACGCTCCCGGGTTGTCTGTTAGGAATAGGACAAAATGTTTGATCACCAACGTGCCAGCTTGATTGGTTGAAAACAATCACAGTTCATCACATCACAGTCAACATCACATGTCTATCTTTGATCACCACCTTATGGTTGTCATTTGGCCCCAACAAGGGGTGGACAGTATCGTTTCCTATCGTCACATTCGCTCATAGTCCATAAATCTATACTTGACAAAAGTTATTCCAACTGGGAAGCTACTTATTGGTGGAATATTACCACCTGACGGCTCTTGATAAATTGACTTTAACAAATACCTCATAGTACCATGGCCGCACTAACGCACTACCATTCCACACCCACATCTTCATCAGTACCTATCACTGTAGATATGTCCCGCTGACTGAGCATTATCAGTGGTATACATTCTCTGATTTGTTGTCTACGTCATCGATATTTTTTGTGGTCAAGACGCGGAAAATCTGCACTATGAGATCTAAAGTAAGTGGGCTACTTTGTAGGGGGATGTGCAGATGTACATGGACTTGATTATACCTTCGTATTCTAATCACTTGAATCTCAGCTCGCAACTCGGAGAAGTGCACGTTGGAATTCCCTCCTAGCGTCTCGTGGACCCGCCGTTGTCTGCCATACTGGATGCAGTATATACAAAATGAATTTATATCACCAGTGAGATAGAGCGGTTTTCCGTGCCACAAGAGACTTTTGTCCTCAGCAGTGAAAGTAATTTGATCTAGGATCTCATCAGGAAAAACCTGTGGCGTGACAAGCGTCTGCAATCGAATGTACGAGACACCGTGATTTGTATTCGATGACAAAATATTGCAATCCCTTATTATCTCAGCGATAAATTCTATGGCATTCCGTTATGGGCTTCGATTACAAATAACAATAACTGAACCGAGATTGATTGACCGCCTCAATACCAGCAACTATCATGTTCCCAGCTCTCGATTTCAAAGCCATACAGGTTTCCAGTGCAACAGCTTCTATCGGTGCTTCTCTCCTCCAGTCAAACGATGTCAGTGAACAGGGTGAGCATGGCGTGCTGAATGAAATTGACGTATCTGCATCTTCTGGTTCATCAAACAATATAATTGCCATTGATCTGGACGATGTCCTCTGTGAAACTAACAAGGTCGTCGCTGAGTGTAAGTCGATGGAATTGTAGACCAGACTTGGTGCCATTATCGCTGTATCAGGGCACAATGATGTATACGCTACCAAGATGGACATCTCAGAATTTTATTGTAAGATTGATTTCAACGAGAGTGGAGCTTGCATACTGACAAGATGCTTTTGTGCAGACTACTATTACTGGAAGGCGAGAGATTTCGCTCGTGCATCCTCTTTGACAGGACTCTCGTTGACCCGAAGTTGAATAGAACCCATCTTGGGGAACCGTCGAAGAAACATTCCATAAAGTGAGGGAATTTTATAAGACCAACAGGATCTATCATGTGGCTATGGTTCCTGGAGCTCAGGAGGGGATACGGACGCTCAAAAAGATGGGATTCCGACTCGTCATCGTTACGGCCAGGCAAGAAGACGCAGGCAAGAGCTGGAAATGGGTCTCAGAGCACTTTCCAGGTCTGTGCTCACCAAGTCACTATAGGTGGAAGTCACCAGAATCGGATTTCAGGCTTGTTTGATAGCATCGTGTTCACTGGCCAGTTCATGGATAGAAAAGCAGCTGAGAAAAAAGCCGATTTTAACTTGAGTAAATTGCAGGTGAGTGGTAGAGGTGTAAATTTCATAGAGTCACGCATGGCGCAATCCTCCAGGTCTGCCATAATCTTGGAGCGAAGCTACTCATAGACGACTCATCTGAAAATGTATTGCAATGCGTCAACGCAGCTCTTCCCATGCCAGTTCTCCTCTTCGGAGAGTATGAATGGAACAAGCGTGTTTGTAGTCTAGATGATGCTCACGACGACATGTCGTTTGACATTCGACTCAAGGCCTGCGGCGGGAAGGAGTTCTGGAAGGAAGAGATGCTATCCATTCCGGAAGGTGCACAATTATGGCGCGTGAAGGACTGGAGTGAGGTGATACGATGGATACAACAGGCCAGGGGAGACGGACGGATCTGATCAGTGATCTCACTATCAAATGCTATGCTGTACATCAGGCACATTATCTCCTCATTCACATGACAATGTATATTCTTCATCTTTTATTGCACGTGCAAGTGTGTGTTGGTGAATTCTGCAGGAAAGGCATTCAACCGAGACTTCGACATCATTGGCACCACTCTTCTTGGCCTTACCAATGCTCAGGAGTAGGGCTGCACAAGCAAACCTCGCTCGTCTCTCAAAAGCATACGTCGATAACCGATCACTCATTCAACGGGTACTCAGTATCAGCTTTGTCTTATATGTCCTTGGTACAACTTATCATGGTTTTTCTGGAGGTACAAGAGGAAGGGTGAGGGAGGGGAGGGGAAAGGCTAGTGTTCAACGAAAACCTGGCGAAGAATCAGACCGTGTGGCCGTATGTTGACATTTTATTTTCTACTTCGTCACTAACAAAGCCCTTCGTTAGTTGGATGAGGTTTTCTACCGGCGTCTCTCCCGGATCCTACGAATTATCATCCCAGGAATACGCTCCAAAGAAGCCCTCCTCCTCCTCATGCACTCAAGCCTTCTGGTGTTTCGGACTGCGATATCGCTCTACGTTGCTGCCCTTGATGGCAAGTATGTCATAGGCGTACTAACAAAGTCCTAGCTTACTCAGCATGCCTCTTCAGGATTGTCGCAAGTCTCGTCAAGGTCGAGCCCCGGATATTTTTCTACAACATCCTCCGTTGGCTTTTTGTAGCTATCCCAGCAACATGGTGCAACAGCTGGTTGAGCTATATACAAAACAAGCTCGCAATTGCCTACCGCACACGATTGACCCATGAGGTACTTTCCCAGTATCTAGGGGAAATGTCGCAAGGACCAGAGGGAAAGATGTATTATAAGCTTGGTAGGTCATGGTTACCTTGTTTATAATGATCTCCGCGGTAATTCTATTCCTACAGAAAACTTAGATGATAGGATCAGAAATCCCGATCAGTGAGTTGATCAGAGCTTCGCATTCTTGAAGCATTAACATGCAACAGGATGATTACCTATGACCTACAACGATTCTCGACGAGTTTGGCTGCAATATATCCCAATCTCGCCAAACCCATTCTTGACGGCATTCTCTTCAACTATCAGCTGTCGCAAAACGTCGGCGTAGAGGCTCTCGTTGGTTTGACATTTGCTGTCCAGTCTACTGCTATCCTTTGTGGGCTATCTCCTGATCGTCACATATCTTGCCTTGAATTTGATTGCTTCTGCCACAGTGCGATATCTAACACCTCCTTTCGGTACTTACACGGCCCAATCCGCCCAATTAGCTGGATCACTTCGACATGCACATTCACGATTACTTGAGTTCTCTGAAGAAATTGCTTTCATGGGAGGAGAGCATACAGAACGTTTGCTCATTGAGAAAGAGTATGCAACCATGTTGAAACACGAAAAGAGGGTGTTAGAACGACGGTGGTGGTTCGGTTGTGTGGAGGAAGGTATCATTAAATGGCTTTGGAGTTCGTTTGGCGTGTGTCTCTCCTCTATGAATTGTATAAGTCATGGGCGCTGATTCCCACCAGCTTGTCCTTTGCGGAGTTCCCGTATTTTTCAAGCTACCTGGTTCCAAGTCTGCCGACCTAGGAGGTCGTACTGAGAGTGAGCAGCGGTACTGCATTTCACTCAGATTTACGGACTGATCTCCCCGTAGGTTTTGTGACGAATCGGCGTCTTCTGCTGTCAGCTTCCGGTATTAGTCCAATATATCTTCGAACTCAATTGACTCACTCATACTTAGATGCTTTTGGTCGCGTAATGTATTCCTATAAAGATCTGCAGGAACTTGCCGGTTTTACCACACGGGTATCTCGGCTACTTGAGACAATCAGGGATGTGAAGCAGGCCAAATTTGAGAAGGCCCTTGTCAGTTCCGCAAGTACGGACGCAAATGAAAAAAGTATGTTATGTTCGTTTTGATATTCAGTGACATCATTCTGTCTCTCCTATAGTTCTCAGCGCAAGAGGACAGGTTTTGGAGGCGGAGGACATTCAATTTGAGAATGTTCCAATCGTGACGCCCAATGGTGATATTCTCGTACAAAGTCTAAGTTTCCACGTCAAACCAGGGGCAAGTATCTTCTCGCAAGTTGATCTACATACCTGCTGATTCAAAAATACAGCAACATCTCCTCATTGTTGGACCGAACGGTAAGTCAGCGCAAATATTTGCTTCTGGATTCATGACATTAGCTGTAGGATGTGGCAAATCATCTCTTTTCCGCATCCTTGGTGATCTCTGGCCCGTCTATGGTGGAATTGTTCGCAAACCGCCATCCTCACAGTTTATCTTAATCCCCCAACGACCATATATGTCACTTGGAACACTTCGGGATCAAATTATTTATCCACACTCTGAGGCTGATATGAAAGCTCGTGCGTACGCCAGTGGTTCGGTCATTTGCTCAGCAACTTAATGATCTTCAGGAGGGGTTACGGACGATAATTTACGTCAGATCCTTGTCACGCTGCAGATGGAGAACATTGTGGAGAGAGAAGGCGGCTGGGATGCTGCACAAGAATGGAGAGAATCACTCAGCGGTGGTGATCAGCAAAAGCTTGCCTGGGCAAGGCTATTCTATCATCGACCGAAGGTGAGTGGATACTATGTGTCAATCTTGTTAGCTGACGTTACGTTTGCTCTCCGTCGAATTAGTATGCTGTCCTTGATGAAGCTACATCTCTCGTACCAACTGATGTTGAAGGAATGATGATGGAGTTTGCCACTGATCTTGGAATCACCTTGTTGACTGTGTCGCATAGGCCATCGCTGTGGAAATATCATCAGCTGATCCTCCATTATGACGGTCAAGGCGGTTATGTTTTGTAGGTTACACTCCTGACTATTGGTTGCCAATAGACTACTGAAACCCGGTCCATGACAGCACTCAATTGGACGCAGAGAAGCGACTCGCCCTGCAGGAAGAAAAACAGGTACTGGAGGCCAAACTCTTAGAAGTGTAAGTCGGTGGCTAAAACCAACGGAGTGTTTACTTACGTCTCGAATAGTCCGAAGCTGAAAGTCCGACTGTCGGAATTGAGGGCAGCAGTGACGGTCGAAGCTGGGTAGTAGCGACTTTGTGTATGTACTTCTGTAATACGAGTAATTATGATTGGTTCGTGTTGATCAGGAGCTGATCGTGGGAAATAGTAGCTGATACCGATGGCTGACGGAAATACCCGATGCTTTTCCCTCAAAAACCTTTCACCAAACTTTGACGAGGCCGTCAACTGGACCATTCCTGAATCCATTTCTTTCTCTTTATATCATTTGTAGCTTGTACTTAGCAAGTCAGAATGCACTTCTTTTCTCAGACTTTCGATTACAGGTGAGCTGATTAGCCATTATACATCGTTCTCAACTAAGCGGTCGCACGATTCAGTCATCCCTGGTCTCATGTTGTTACAGGAATGTGGAAAAAGTACCCTAACCCCAGGTGCTCGCATGTCATTAGCATTGACGTTCTTGATCGTACTGTCGATCCTAATACTGGCATCATTCGGACGGAGCGGGTGCTGGGCTGCAAGCAAAAGGCACCAGGTTGGATCGTGAAGGTAAGCCGTTAACTTGTTGTATCTGTGTCTTATATCTGATCAACGCTCCCTCAGCTATTTGGTGGCTCAGAGGATGCATTTGTGCGTGAAATCATCTACGTGGACCCAGCCACCCAGAACGCAACAATCACTTCAGTAAACCTCTCACTGTCCCAATTTGTGACATGTTTTGAGCGCATACACTACACACCATCAACTCGTGATACAACCCTGTTCACACAAACGGCTGAGATTCAAGCTCGAATGGCACTCTGGCGGTCAGCCGCGGACAATCTCGAAAAGTGGCTGGTGCAACGGTTTGAGCAGAATGCTCAGCTAGGGAAATTGGCATTTACGGATGTCTTGCGAACGCTATGGGAAGAAAAGCACGCACAGCCAATCGCTTAGCTATAAAGTGGTGCAGTGTCACTCGATTACCTGTCTCCTCCCCACACATACCCACCACACTGGCACCTTCAACTCACTTCCTATATTCATATTTATTTTGTGAGGAAATGAGGGTGGACATAGACCTGATTTTGGAAGTTGTAGACACAAAAAACTCCCCCAGTGCTGACATTCGGCTTGATACTCTTGTCACTCACACATACGCATTTTATGACGCACTTCACCCTTTTCACCTGCACGACTTTGTATGATATTTACCTCTCTACTCTTTGGGTATCCGATAAGTAGTTAATTTTGAATTCCAATCAAGCTGATTTCCGGCCTTCGTTTCTTGCTCATTCACAGTTCACTCAACAATCCCAGCCATATACATAATCATCCTTTTGCTTTTGTGTCGTGGTCGTCTCGTTTGTACGAGTAGAGTCGTTCTTTGAGTCAAGTTTAAAGTCAATGAATTCAGAATCAGGAGTCTTTGATGCGCCGCAAATACTCGCGTTGAACTCCTCATTCAACAAAAGGTCGACAGTGTTGCGAGAAGAGATTGTTTCGGTCTCCATCGTAGAAACCAATCTAAAACAGAGATCACTGAACCAAACGATCTTAATTCAGGTGACAAGACGTACGGCTCAAGCGAGTTGACGTAGTAAAAGCCTTTATCCAGCTTGACAGGAGGGAATGAAATGTTCGGAGTAAATCTGGGATATGCATCCCACTAACAAAAATTTGTCAGACAAGGTCCTTTGTCTGGTCAAAATATTGCATGCCTCTTTTCTGAATACCCATCCAACTTTGCCATTGAAAACCTTGGCAAGCCATTCATCACTGATTCGTTCCTTGGAGAAAATCTTGACTGCCCATTCGTTGTCACGGACCAGACCATGGTATGAAAGTGAATTGAATTCTGGAGCCTTTCCATTTTTACGAACATTCTCAGATGTAGTAAGCATCATTTGCGAGGGCTTGGCCGAAGCATCCAAGTTGAAATAATCTGGGTTGGGATACTCTGAAGTTGTGGACAGTAAGGTAACGTGAAGGTGGACGTAGGGAAGTTGAGGGATTTTTTGAGAGATGGCTTGAGGAACAATTATATCGGCCGAGTGGAAGGGAGCGGCAAGGATGACAGCAGTGTAGTCCCGTCTTTCCTGAGATGTTGTAATCGTCCAATTTTGTGAATTCTTACTCGGGACAATACTGTTAACATTTGTGTCAAGAAAGACAGAAGCACCGGATCGTCTCAAGAACTGATCGAAAATAAGACGATTACCTCCCTTAATCCCAACGGCATTGTCAGCGGCAAGAGAAACGAGGCCTCCGAATGCGTGAATAGAGTCAATGTTCTGATGACCATATCAGAGATAAATTCCACTCGATGCAACCAAAGGCTTACTTGACCATAATTAACTCTTGTAGCTCCTTCCACGAACTCAGCGATGAATCGTCTAGAGACACCCCTGTGAAGCAAATACTCCATTGCGGAGTTCTCTACTAGCTCTGTCCAGTTATATGTCGCGACAAGTTGGGCAGCATTGCGCCATCTGGGAGTTTCCTTCGTATATAAGCCAAGATACCGCTCAATTATCTCAGCCACGCTGCTCAGGCAGATTAGATGAGAAGCTTGAGAAATTACTATCATCACTCACATTTCTTGAGTTCGCTTGGGAGATGCGAGGCCATACCGCCATAAAAATCTGATGTATCCCCACCAGTCGCTTTCATACTAGACGGTCGTGAGCACTGCAGAGAGTGTATATACACCACGTACCTTGAAAATAACATTTTCACCGTCCCATATCCCTACACCATCTGTTTCCTCCGCGAAACGGGTTAGATTGAACTCAGTTGATGCTCTCCAGAGATTTTTGTTCTCTTCCACGAAGATAGAAGCACCTAGTTCTATCGCAGGAAGGTTGTCATTGTCGTAAGGGTATACAACCGTGCTACCTGCGAAGGCGGATGAGTCGAAAAACGATTTTGTGGGCGCTTTCACATACGGCCTCCAATGTAGTCATTCCGCTCATAGACATCGATGTCGACATCGAGACCAAACCGTTCCTTGGCTTTGGATATCCAAAATGCCGCAGAGCTGCCTGCTGCACCCGCACCAACAATAGCCAGTCGAGGAGTTTCGGGGATGTTAGGGATATCAGGAACGTCAGGAACGTCAGGAATGTCAGGAATGGGAGTGTCAAATGCAACTACAACCTCGGCAGGCTGCTCAGTGGTCTGTGACAAGAATCTCAGTTTGATGAATTCAGGTAAAGAGAATTGGAAAGAAGCAACAGCGGGTAAGACAAGTGCAAATTTCGCGTATTTCATGGTGTTCGCAAGAATTGGACACAAATAAATACATGACAGCCTCGTGACAGATCACAATATCAATAGTTACCCAACCAGTAGTCACCCAACACTGCTCCATGCAGCTCCTTACCGTCCCCATTGAGCTCCTTCACCGCATTCTGATCTTCTGTCATCCATGCGATATAGCTTCATTTTCTCGGACATGCCGCTCGGCAAATGAAGTCGTGCAGGACGGGTATCTCTGGCGTCAAATATGGCACACGTATTCCTTCGACAATCCTCACCTTGTCCTGGCTTATCGTCAGGGAGTCGGCTTGTATACCCCAGAGTTGGAACCACTCTCTTCTGATTACCAATGGAGGTCCCAATTTACCCAAAGAATGAGGGCCGAGCTTTTGGTGACAAAGAGACAGCAACACTTTTCGTCTTTGTCGTTGCGAGATAAAGAAGCAGTCCTCCAACTTTTCATCTCTATACTTGAGAAAGCACTCCCTGCAGATGTAGGCAATGGTCAACTTCAGGATCTATCTGCAGACATTGAATGGGCACAGCGGGTGCTCTCTGAGTCGATGGTGATCGCACCTGGAGCACTGAGCCTGGAAGATGAAAGAGAGATTCATGAATTACAGGCACGCATTCGATCTGGCATGGACGAATTCAACTGGGATAGAAAAGCTCAATGCAAGAGGCGTAACAGAAGCCGAGCCATTGTCTATAACCTCCAAAACTATAGCCACGGAAATGATTATGCACCATGTCATGCAAACGGAAAGGTCAACTGGATCCATATTGGATGCATCATCGACGTGATTTCCTCCAATCTGCAAGACCTTCCGGTGCAAACTGTATCATCGGCCCGACCTCCTTCAGGTTTTGGTTCCCTCCGTCCTTACTCCGCCCCGGGAGGCTATTCCCCGAAGGATTGGGCAGGAGTAGAAGATTGGTTCGCTGTTTATTTACAGAAGCCAGCTTATGATAATAAGGCAACTGGCGAAGATACGTTTGCTTTATGGATTACAGGTAAGGATCCGGTTTGATTAGATTATAATTTGACCTTGACTTATAATCCACCATAGAGATCTTTTCGGTAAGTTGCAGCTGGCCAGGATCCTCACCTTTTTTACATCCGCTTATGGTTTGTGACATGATAAGCATTCAATGTACTGAACGTTCAATTCTGCCAACGTTATGGTTAACTAATATTGCCCTCTTAACAGTATTCCGATTACGCACATGGTCCGTTGCACCCCAAATACTTCGAAGATCCTCGGTTCCGCGAAGCCACTAGGTTAATTGACGTCAAGCTTCATATCGTACCCCAAACAGAAATCCGATTCTTTGAACCATCTGGGATCCCACCTTCTTGTAATGAAAAACATCCAGTGACCTTCTTTCATGGCATTTCCCAAGGCGTCAATGGAAACGAAACTACAATTGAGGGATACGTACGAGCTGTTGATGGGACAGTTCGATGGAGACTTGTGAGTACCAGGCTTGTACCACCTTGAGCCATCCTGAACAAGCAAAAGCTTTCGATCCATGATAACAGCCCTCAGTGGAGGTTAGTTTATTGCTTGCCTGAGGACAATGAAGATTAACTTCCTCATCAGTTCAAGTGGTATACAAATTGGTGATGTTGATAGCGCAAGAGGTGCTGTGGGTGTATGGACAACTACAACACACCAACACGGTAAGATTATTATCTGAATCTGGTAGATTTGTGAACTGAGGGTCAGTGTGATAGGTGATCCTGTAGGTAAGTGAACCAGTCTCCCGCAAATGATTCAGCAATCAAAACAATCCCAGGTCCATTTTGGTTTTGGAAGGTGGAAAGTGGACGAACCATGGATTTCACATAAAGAACAAGAAATTACAGATTCAATGCACCATACTTAGGACAGATTCTTTTTGAAATATTCTGTCAATCGACCATAAACATCATCAAACCTGTCATACTTGAGTGAGGTATAACCAAAGGAGACAGATACATACTCTTTTCTATTCTCCTCATTTTGGAGATCAGCTCTAGCGGCAGCCCAACCATGAAACCTGACTGCAAAATATTGTCAATCGAAACAAGGAGACTCATGAAGGAGAACCAACATGTTGGAATAATTCTTGTAATCATTCTTGTGGCTAAAAGGCTTCTTCGATAAGACACTCAGAATTTTGTTGTACTGGAGGTCAAGTCCATAAGCAAACAAAGCAAACATACAATACTGCGAAAGCAACCAACGGACTTCATTTAGAGGCTCATCTTTGGAAACATAGATAGCCAGAGGAATGGTCAATTTCTCAGAATCATCTATGGATAGCATCCTATCCAGGTCTGTGATGCGGTATTTCAGGCCTTGAATCGAGCGACCTACGCTGGGTGGATGATGGAAGAGGCACTGAAGGGCGTATCTTTTCCAGCAGCCGCCACAGTAACTTTGCCGCCTATATAGTTCGAGTATCAAGAACTGCAAATGGCATGCATTCATCATCCAGACTCACCCCAGCAAAAACCATATGCACCAACTTTACGAGTACCAGCCGACTTGAGTGCTTGGCCAAAAGACAAGAGCTTCTGAGTGTTCTTGGATGGATTTGCAACAGTAGCAAAGAAGTTCTGGAGTTCTTGCTTCTGCTCTGGTGTCCCAGGTGGGAACTTTTCAATGGGAAAAGAGTGGTCTGGTTCAAAGAAATCAGGCATATAGACTGTCGTGTTCGACGAGTTTGCCAGTATGTCTGCGCCTTTCTGGGTTTGCGGGTAAAACCTAGAAATAGTACGGTCAACATTCCCATGCACTGAAGACTTGCTCATAAGACAGGCACCCAAATATGTCATAAACACAGACCAGCGCGTTGTCACTCCTCGCAGGACCGGTGATATATACATGCTTGAAGTCGCCGAAAGGCTTGATTGTACCCTTGGGCCGGTAATCAGACTGGACTGCGGGATTGCTGCAGCAGCCTTGATTAGTGTTATGTACCGTAGACATCGCAGCACGGGGACCAAGTTTTGAAGGGAGATGGCCGAGCACGCCCTTGAGACGGACGAACATATCTTGTGAGATCCCATGAGTGATGTCATATCATGCCATGCCATGCGAGTCACGTGGACCAAGTCACCATCAAGTTCGAAGTTTTCGTTTCTGAGTTATCTCCCTCACCACGGCCTCGCTCTTTTTGTAGTGAAGCGACTCTTCATCAGGGTAATTATAGATGAGGGGTATGATGGTGTCAGGGTAGAGTGAAAAAGAATTCAATTAAGCCGGAATCTCTCTTTGCATTTGCATCTGTGATTGTTCGCAGGGTAAGGGAGGTTTGACTAGGAAGTTCAAACATAATATTGGAGTCTTATCATATAGTCAACAATAGTCCATGTCTCGCCGACCATCTATTAACTTTCCTGATGTACCTACTGGGCACTTACATATCGAATCGTATGAATACATTGTCGTCATGCGTGTCCTTTGAGGTATCACAGAAAAAGGTATGCTTCTTGTCCAGCAGGTTAGTGGTGCCTCCTGCCGAGGACAACACTTGAGAAAAGGTAGATGGAAACCACTACATACTCCATAATAAGGGAGAGTGTCAGATACCACGTCCAATTACCCGTAATCGGATTGCTCCCTGCTAATACTGGGTTAGCAGAGGGCTGTGCACCAAAGAGATCTGAAGAAGACCACGAAGAGAGAATGGCATAACCAACGCGGACGCCAAGAGGTATCAGACCAAACGAGATCCCCCATAGTAACTATCAGCTGAACCATGAGTTGGGTCAAGGGATAGAGAACGTGACTGGATAACTCACCCTTCGTCGATAGATCTTCAGATGCCATCTATATGACCAAGCACCAAAGTGCACCAATACTTGCAAAATGTACAGCCCCCCATAGATTCCAGAGGAAACACGCCGAAGGATGAAGCCGATTTCTCCTTGCGTAGGGGCCACACGTGAATCAAGAAGTCCACCTGCTATCGACAGGCCAAGGGCCACAGTCGCCAGGAGCCCTAGTGTTCTCAGGTTACAGATGATCCGAGGATTATCGCTGAAGGTTCGAAGTCCGCTGACGATAAGAAGTTCAGCATGCTTATGATTTCTCCTGCGGAGGCGGAGGAGGTGAAACTCACACCATCCCAAGAAAACCAAGGGTAGATAGCATCAAGAAGGAAAGCGCAGCAGATTGGATGATATATGATGCAATGAATAAATTAATGTTTGTTTCTAGCATTTCAGCAGCCACGAGCAGAGCACCATCTGCTATTCGAGCTGGAGGGAGGAGTCGTTATGCAAAGTCAAGGATGGAGGTTTATCCACGTACATAGAGAGAATATGAAGAGCCACAGCCATCCCGCATCGCGTCGTAAAGCATAGCGGATGAGCAGAAATAAGGTCAATATTACAGGAGGTATATAGAACCCAATAGTCCCAACAGCAATGATTCCACGGTTGTCGAGCTTTGGCATAGTTTTTTGCCGGTTAGTCGGGTGCGCACGATTTATTAAGTCAAGTGCAGCTAAGCAATGATTGTTGGTACAAAGAGTAGTGCTGCATGAAGCAGTGACGAGTCCGGTCTTTCCAGGAATAGAAGTTATGCAGTCTAAGTTGATCAACATCTTCACGTGTTGCGAGATTAGATCTTGCTGTAAAAGCGTGATCAATACTTTTTTGCGAATCACGAAATGCGTCTACCACGACGAGTACCTTGGACCTCCCTCTCTGAGCTCGATCAGGTTTGTGCATGGATATATGCTGATGAACATGACTTACATACCAAAACATTGGCGATTAATCGAGTGCGTCATCTGCATCTGAGCCTTTTGACTGACTGAGAAGTCTCAAATAGCTGTCTGCCTGGAGAGCCATAACATCACTCCCTCAGGCTCTAGAATCTACTTTGGCACTTCTTGTCGTATTACAGCAAGACAGTAGCACTGAAAAACTCACCCCACATTACCTATCCTTGCGTCAAAGTTATGCAGCTGCCATCATTCGCCTAGTCAACGGGCTAGTTGACCCTTTACAGTTAGGTGCCTATGCGCGTTCAATTGCCTCAATTGCAATGCAACTTGGAATTCCTTCTTGGTTAGTAGAACTACGACATGCTGCCACTCATGAAGACCTTCCTAGCCTGGAAGTCCTACGTGAAGCTGCGAGGCAGGTGAGGGTGTTTACTTCGCTTCCCCAGAATCCACTTCTACCCTAGAGAATGATCAGTCCATGTCATGGCTCTTTCACAATTACTTTCTCCCAACTATCAATCCGGCTTCTGTTCCTCAGCGCAATTTTCCTCTTTTACGCCCTCTCGAGCCTTTGTTGAAACAGTACAAATCAGTCTCAAAGATAATAACTCGCGATGCATCTCTCAGAACCCGGTACAAGCAGGAGATCAACACTCTTATGAGGGATGTTGAGCGATGGATCGCAGAAGCCAAAGTCGCTGCTAACATGATCATCGGAGAAGTTGGCTGGGACACAGGGGCAGCCGGCCTTCAAGAAACGAACAGTGGTGGCAGCGTAGAATTAAAGGAGAAATGGGCACTAGAAAGATTTTGTGATGCTCTGCTCGAAAAGGGTGGCCTTGTACCACTATCTAAGAAGTGCGGCTCAATTCTTTCTTGCTTTGACAAGCTGACATTTCTCGAAAGAAAACGTATATTCCCAGAGGACAAATTTTGGCCGTCCCAACTCTCAATCTCACTGTGGAAACCTCTCCTTCAACATATTCAATACCTTCACGTGAACTTTGCATATATTCTCTGCACACAAATGGTCTCTTTGTTACTTTCCCCGAACACCGTGTCTGGCTCTCAGAATGCTACAAGAGGTGACCCTTCATTCAATATGTGTATCGCACGCTGGGTAATATGGAGTCTCGATTTTTGGTCAACCTCGAGCTCCGAACCCTCAGAAGAGTCGGACCCTCAGCTGCGAAAAGATGTCGTTGTGGCTCTCATGCAAGGCCTTGGACGTCAAATGGGTGATCTTCAATTGAGGGATCGTAGAGTGTATGACCAGTAGTTTCATTCTCCAGTCCAATCGCTGACTATATTCAAAGTGCAATCTCCCTCCTTCAAGCTATAACTTTGCAGAATCCAGAGTATAGTACCACTACGGAGTTTCTTTCAAGATCCTTGAGCAAAATCTCATCAAAGGTATGTAACTCAGCCATAATCATTGGCCTGAAACAGATCTCGATCGCCGTTTTTTCCTTCTGAATAGGGATGGGTAGACCAAGATTTAATCATTATGACAGATCGTTTAACAGAATTTCAGTCATTCAACACACCCAAACCCTCCTTTTCAGCTTCACGTGCTCACATTACCCCTCAGTATGGTAACTCGGATGTTATGGAAATTGAACCAAGTGCTCAGCTTCCCATGGGCTGGAAAACAGTGGATTCTGCCCACTGGAAGCCGTGTCCAATTGGAGTCTTCCAGAGAGTATAATTTGGAATAACTCAGACCAGATATGTAGGAAACACACATAATTAGTGATGCAAATACGATGCAAATATACACAGAAAATCCCAAGACAACATGGAGCGCAGGGAAAAAATGAAGGGAGTCAACTTCGTCATGACCGAGGCCGTCTCTGTTTTGAAATATTTCCCGGTTGCCTGATTGGCTGTAAAACGACAGACGCCTCTGTCCTTCCAGGTTCATTTTCTCTACTATCCCAACCATGAGAACTCCCAGCCATGTTTCGTACATCTCGTCCTGCGTGGAGATCAGCAGAATTATGCCTTTCCACTGCATCTTCTGGGTACCCTGGCGGTAGTTCGACAACCTGGGCACCCTCTTGCGTAAACACTGTCACAGGAGCCCCTCCTCCGTCATGGTGCACCACGTAAACCTGTCGCCCGGGGTTTCTCTGGGTTCCTTGATCAGGTACAGAGGACGGAGAGCGCAAAGAAGGGTTGCTAGGAGGCTGAGTGGGTGCGAAAGTTGGAGATGATGAATGGACGTCCCCTATGGCAGAGGGCAGGACAAAAGGCTCGACCTGGTACTGACTATCAGCGGCTTGCCGGTTAACGCGATTACTAAAACCAGGCGACGTGGAATGGCCCAAAGAGGTTTCTACAGGATCTGAAGAGTTTGGTATTGCTTGATAACGAGAACCAAAGGAAGGCACATAAATAGATATACCTTGAAGATTCGATAGTGACTCCTTGCGCATATGCTTCCGTTTATCGCGCAAGCACAGGAAAAGTGCACCCAGCAATCCAACTATGAGTCCTAATCCAAGGCCACTCACTCCGGCGCCAATAGCAATTCCTCTAGAGACCCTATTTCCTGGATGCTCAGAAATGAAGGTTCATTACATAAATGTGCGTAACTTACGTGTTTGGTTGCAAACCTGATAAACAGGCCGAGCTAGAACCTTCACCGCTATGTAAAAGTCCATTCGCCCAAGCATTACCCGCAGAATCTACAACACTGACGAAAAAGGACGAAGCCCATGACAAGCTGACTGTCCAGTTCAATGGATTGCTGCCATCTCCCGTGATATTGTAAGGAGGATGTAACGACGGTGCAATCTGGCAGTGTAAGTATGCGAAATGAACGAGGGTTGTTCAAGAGGTACGCACTGTCATGGTATAAGGAGGTGTTCCGTTCCGGGGTAAAAGAGAGATATCGGTGCACTAGGTAAATATTTCTTTTCCAGTGCCGGCCAACACAGGATAATTGCACAAGCTTGCCTGATCTACCCAACCGTATCGAGACATCGGGCCATTGACCACCGCAGCATCAACATGTAGCGGATACGGGACAGTTACGTTGGTGCAGGACGGCACAGACGAGGAGTTGCTTGAAATCACGGTATACACGCCTTGACAGCCTCCTGTGTTTCCATTGCTGTCAAACTAGGGAAAAAATTGTCAGAACATTACCAGGAGCTGGACGTTCACTACCTTACCATGCAAATCTGATACTAATTCAGGGGGATCATGAATCAGAAAAGCCGAGTCCCTTTCATAATTTTCAGGACCTACAAGAGTACCGGGTGCAAATGGAACTGCCCAATCCTGATGCAAAATATTCGTTTTCGTGGAGGAAAAATCAAGATGGCACCTACATATGCCAGTCCCCCACCAGCAGAAATTATGAAAGGAACGATGAAGTCACTATGGATGGATTAACGACGATTGAGGTTTTTGAGAGCTCAGAACGCACGAAGTATACACCTGAAGATAATATGGAGCGACTGGATTTGGCCTAAGATAAAACATGAGACAAATCCAAGAGGACCAGAATTTGAGACCTCACCCCGTTGCAGAGCGCCTTCCCCATGTTATGTGTATTGTGTCGCACTGTCCTGTCAATCTGTGAGGCAGATATGCAGAGTTGAAGTCGGTTTGCGCACGGGTCACGGGCACAGGAAACGGCTGACTCGGGTTGTTCCAATCAAAAAAGAACGACTGGCACAGCGATCAGCATGAGAGCGATTCGTAGGAAAGGAGAATACCTGGTCCAAAGGGGCGGTAGCTCCGAAGACTAGTCCAATGTTGTACCATAACAGAGGTAGGTAGAGGTAGAGGCTGCGGCCCATGGGGAAACACAGACAAGCAGCAGTTCAAGCGCCCAGGGCTATTCCCTTACTATAGGCTTAGCTTCGTGGCACGACGGCATCCTTATTCAAAGAATCAGCTTCCTGGAGCAACGGACATGCAGCAGAAATCTATTAGGGATTTCCCGAAATGTCGGTGATGTCCGCAGGGCTTTTGATCGAGATCTGCTGAGTAAGAACATCATCATGGCCAGAGTCTCCATTCCCGCAGCACTCTTGTTTCTCTCATGAAGTTCAACACACCCCTGCCACAGTCCCTGTTCAAGGAATGCGACAAGGCTGCGAAAATATGTGAGTCTCCCCGTACAGCAGGAAAGTGGTCTACTTACTCTACTTCCAGTTCAATCGTTTGTCGACGGTCGTAATAACGGACTTGATGGTGTCATACCACGCAGTGTACTCCAGAACGCTAAAGGTTTTGCAATATTCACAGTTGCGAAAGCAGGATTTGTATTCTCTGCGAGAGCTGGGAGTGGAGTTGTCATAGCCAAATTGCACGACGGAAGTAAGCATTCAAATTCTTCGTGCTCCTTGTTTCTCATGGAAATATCCAGAATGGACTGCTCCTAGTGCCATAGGTACAGCTGGCGTTGGATTTGGCGGACAAGCCGGTGCAGAAGTGACAGACTTCCTGATAGTCTTGAATACCCGTGCTGTACGCTCTTTCGGATGACTATTATCGATTCACTCCTTATGTCTTCTCTCACACTAGGCTGTCGTGAGTTGTCGCAGAAAAAAATTGGAATTAATTTAACTGTCAAGTACAGAGATCTTTCATGGCGGCAGGCTCCCTACAACTTGGCGGGAACCTGAGTATTGCACTTGGTCCGCTCGGACGGAACGGCGAAGCTATGGGATCAATGAGTACTGGAGGGAAAATGGCCGCTATGTCGGTTTCTCAGTCGTGTCGATGACACTGCTTGACCCTCCTGTAGGTACAGTTATTCCAAGACCAGAGGTCTGTTCGGGGGCATTTCCATCGAAGGCTCTGTCATCGTCGAACGCCAGGATGCGAATGTACAAGCATACAAGTCTCCAGTCACGCCCAAAATGCTCCTGGGCGGCGCAGTTGATCCACCTTCCTGGGCTGAAGGCTTAATCAAAACCCTTGAGAATTGTACTGGAATGCCCGGTCAAAGAGATTGGGTTCATGATGTTAATCGCCCGGAGGACCAGAGTTATACATTCGCTGGTCTTAGTCCTCAGTCTAGTCCTTCTCCAAGCACTCAGTATTCGAAATCATCATTTCTCAGGAGAAAAAAGCAAGACAAGCAGGTTTTCCCGCCTGCACATTGGAATGAAAATTCTTGTTTCCCCGAAGCCTCCTCTCAGAGTCATGACAGGTCTTCAAGTCACTTTGAATCCAGACTCGATGCCAACTTGAATCGTCGCGCGACCACGAGTTCTCATGCTTTTCCAATGACATCTCACAAGACGAATAACAGCCTTGTGGCCGATCTCGACGATCCCTTTGACAACAACAATGCAGTCAATATAATATCAGTTACTAGGGGTCACATCCCCCGCGCGGCCTCTCTTGGCGGCAATTTCAAGTATCCGCACTCTCACGGAGTGTCATTTCCGGCTTCAAATTTTCGTTCTCAGTCGATGCATGACTTTGTCGAAAACAATGACACTGCGCTACTAGATCCTTCGCCATTCTCTGAGTCCCAAAATGAATTTTCTTACATCCAACCAAAGCCCCAGTTGATGCGACCTCTGGATCCTGGAGAAGGTATAGCGCGTGCTATTGCATTATATGATTTCAAGGCTGTAGAGGTGATTGCAAGTTCATGCTTGCTTTGATTTACGAAACTAAAACCGGGTGCTAGGATGGGGATCTCTCGTTCCTCAAGGGAGATATTATCACTATCACGAAGAAGAGTAACAGTACCGATGACTGGTGAGTTCTAGAAACTGATCCGAACAGTCATTCATACCAAAAAAGGTGGACAGGCCGAAAAGATGACAAAGAGGGCATTTTCCCCGCCAACTTCGTTGAGGTAGCTTAGATTCAAATCACCTGGATGCTGACCCTATGTCGTTCTTTGCGTAAGAGTATACAGTTTACTCCTAGTAGTCATCGTCAAGGTTCGACATTTCGTCGTCAGCTCCCGACATCTCATCGTCATCACTGTCGAAATCATGACCAGGTGCTCCTACCTGTTGTCCATACCAGGCAAGAACCTTAGGATGTGCCATGACCCTGGTATCGAAATTGACTCAGGCAACTACCTCAACGCAAAAAAAGACATTACGTACTTCTCGCTCGAAAAGTTCCGCACTTGAAGGTGCTCCATGCTTGTAGCTCTAGATAGTGCCACATATGCCTGTCCTTTCTCAAAAGTTTTCCTCAAATCAACTCGGACTCTCTCCAACGTTTGGCCTTGCGATTTATGAACGCTGAGCGCCCAAGCGAGGATGAGTGGTAACTGGAACCTTCTGGCCATCATGGTTTTCCCATCACCGTTATTTACAGTGAAATCAACGGGCCTCATAACCAACTCTTCGTTATTTGTGAATTTGACTACAGGCCACTTGAAATCAAGTTCCAAAATTTCTTCAGCGTTGGAGTTTCCATTCCGATTTTTGTCAAACTCCACCTGTGCGAGTCTGATATTGGATTCAATGGCTTCTTTGGGAGTGGCGAATCTAGTAACTCGACCAATGGAACCATTGACGAGATAGCCTTGCATTAAATTCTGAGTGAGATGAGCTTCATACCACTTCAGACTCTTATCATCCACAATACCTTTATCAGCATCACTTGAGCGCCAACTTTCAATTCAAGGCGACTTGGTGCTACGAGCTGATCCAAGATGTTTACCATGAGTCCATGGGAAATTGGGGCTTCTCTGTGATCCACCCCTGCCTGATCTTGGGCTTGGTAAATTTGAGGTCGTCCGGGGAGTTCTCCTAATCGCCGGGCATTGGCATAAATGACCTCCTTTCTCGTTGGGAACCTTGGAAACAAATTAGCTCAGCACCTTTTCTGAAGAACGCAAGGATGCGCC
>Ga0153951_1000029_pt1 | contig 56077 bp, 66 predicted proteins | sample TSNJ035MetaG_FD_102278 | JGI IMG/M metagenome (GOLD analysis project Ga0153951, IMG submission 102278) | Attine ant fungus gardens microbial communities from New Jersey, USA - TSNJ035 MetaG | ecosystem: Host-associated > Fungi > Mycelium > Unclassified | place: USA: New Jersey, Wharton State...
AAAATGTTGATGATGAATACCCTCCTTGGGGGTCTCAGGTATGTTTTTTGGCAGCATGACTTGGGCAGCATTTTGACTGACCTATTAAGCCATCAAGCCATTCGTTAGCCTCGTTTTTAATGCTGAGGCCTTCTTGGATGGTAAGCGCTAGGCTGTTCTGAAATTCACATCTCGTACCGCTCGAAGTTCGTTGGCCCACGCCATATTCTGCCTATCACTAGGCAGAGGACCGTCATATTCCTATTGGGTTAATTTTGGTAACCGGGTGAACAACTAATTCTTGCGTCACTGCATACACGTATCATCATCTGGAGGCAGCAGGAAGAAAGTAATTGCGCAACGGCAGATAAGGACCCTAATTCCGTTCAAATCAGAAGAGAGAATACACAAAGCATGAATTCTAGTGGATGATATGCTGCGAAATTCGTTTGATGTTCGGATGGACCTTGCAAGATCCATCCGGATGTGTGAACCAGCACAACCTGTAATTTTTGACATGTGGAAACCCGACCATAGATGCTGTAATGTGTGATATACCGTACAGAGAGGCGTTGTGAAGTCTGTGATGAGCTCTAGTGATTGGAACGCCTATTTCAACGAGACTACTTGTCTACTTGTCCTACCTCGAACATAGGATCAAAGTCGATTGCCGGTATATCTATAAATACCCAAGTTTCCATAAAAAGAATTACAAAAATGATTGCTGATACGCAGAATTATATTTGTTCGATATCCAACTGAGAAGTTTCAGCGACCATTTACACACATCTATTTCTGCCCATTACGGGACAAAGTATGTCATTCATCTTCGCTATTCACCGATGACCAATAATCGTATGGCGGATCTCATCCGGATTTGTTTATAAGTGACATGAATTTGCCGATCACTCCACCCTCACTAAAAACCACTAGCTGTACCTAAACAATGACACTAAACAGCAATGGTGTGCTGCTGAACGGATCCTCTCCCCGCCAAGGAACATCTTCAAAGATCGACAACACCGTCCATGAGAGCGGCCAAGCAGTCCCTTCTCTTTTGTCACAATTCCTCAAGTCCCAACAAGAACTTGAAAGTTACAGGTATGAATTAACGTCTTCCCCGTCGGCATTGAAGATGAAAACATCTTGAATTTCAGACACGGGGTTCCAGTATGCGTTGACGGTCAGACCCTCAGCTTGGCAGGCGTAGTCGCCGTAGCTCGTTACAATGCTTCCGCAGTATTGGACGAGTCCCCCGCCATCAAATCGGCGATTGCAAAGAGTCGTCATGTGACTGAGAATAAGGTTGACAGCGGTACGAGCGTATATGGCTTATCTACTGGATTTGGTGGTAGCGGTGAGGTTGTTCATCGAGTCAACGAGCCAAATCTCACGAGAATGTTTTTTTAGCGGACACTAGAACTGACAAGCCTCTCTTGTTGGGACATGCCTTATTGCAGCATCAATTTATTGGCCTCCTGCCAACTTCAGAAGAGCCACCCCTAACTTTGCCACTTCTTGACCCGAGCACGGCGACCACTATGCCGGAGTCTTGGGTTCGGTAAGTCTAGTTGTTTGTTCGAAATCTCGATCCTTTGACAGGTCGATTTAGTGGTGCAATTCTTGTCCGCATGAACTCTCTGATCCGTGGGCACTCAGGCGTTCGGTCAGTCGCACAAAATTCGTTTTGAATTCTCTTTATGGACCAATCCCCTATTTCAGCTGGGATATTATCGACAAGATGCATCAGCTTCTGAAAGCCGATCTCGTTCCCCGCGTGCCGCTTCGTGGAAGCATCTCAGCTTCTGGCGGTGAGGACGATCATGTTCTCTGTTCATTTCTCTTACTGACATCGCCCAGATCTGTCTCCTTTGTCCTATGTTGCTGGGGCCATCTGTATGTTTTATTTGTTAACTATTATGGTCACAAATCAATGACTATCAACTTTGACAGCTGGAAACCCTGCTATCCGAGTATTTCACGGTTCACACAAGTTGGGTGTGCGCCAAATATCTCGCGCTTCTGATGTTCTTTCCGAACATGGGATCGAGCCTGTGGCACTCGCTTCCAAGGAGCATCTCGGAATTTTGAACGGTACTGCTTTCTCGGCTTCGGTTGGCGCTCTTGCAGTCCATGAAGCAATTCACCTCTCATTGTTGGCTCAAGTATGCACAGCAATGGGCACTGAAGCTATTCTTGGTTCTAGAGGTTCCTTTGATTCGTTCATTCATGCCGTTGCCCGTCCACACCCCGGTCAGGTTAGTTGTTTCTCTTTTCTCAAGTAATCATTCTCATTCCGGAAAAATTAGGTTGAATGTGCGAAAAATATTTGGGATCTTTTGGACGGCAGTAAATTTGCACACATACATGAACAAGAAGTCACTCTCCAGGACGACCAGTATACACTTCGACAAGACAGATACCCCTTACGAACTGCCCCCCAGTTTCTCGGACCTCAGATTGAAGACCTTTTCGCCGCCTTGACATCTCTATCTCAAGAATGTAATTCTAGTAAGTACAGTGATCTCAATACCCTTGTGCTAGTCATTCATGACATCGTCCAGCAACCGACAATCCTCTCATTGATGGGAATACTGGCAAAATCCACCACGGCGGTAATTTCCAAGCTATGGCTGTGACAAATGCTATGGAAAAGACACGTCTCGCGCTTCACCATATAGGAAAAATCATGTTTGCTCAAAGCACTGAGCTTGTCAACCCAATGATGAATAACGGCCTCCCTCCTTCTCTCGCTGCATCTGATCCATCGTTGAACTATCATGTCAAGGGCGCTGATATCGCCACTGCAGCATATACAGCAGAATTGGGCTATCTTGCTAGTCCCGTATCCACCCACATTCAATCCGCTGAGATGCATAATCAAGCTGTTAAGTAAGCCACGGCCTACTTTTCTACGATTATTTTTCTCATACATTGATGACCTAGCTCGATGGCTCTTGTAGCTGCACGTGCGACCATCAATGCGATTGATGTCTTGTCTATGCTCATGGCTACTTATCTTTACAACTTGTGTCAGGGTACGTTAATGATAAATCCCACCACATAGGTCAAAGGCTAACAGACCTTCTCAGCTCTGGATCTACGCGCTTTGCAGGCTGATTTTATGGCGCAGGTGCCGGGTCTCCTTCGAAACGCTCTTCAAATACATTTCGGACCTTGTATCGCTCCCACAAAAGAGGCTGTCCTCGTTAATTCTCTAGTTCGAGCTATGCAGGAAAGTCTTGACAGGTCAACTAATATGGACAACGAAGATAGGATGCGCGTGGTAGCAAACTCTACAACCTCTCCTCTTGTGAACTTCTTTGCGGAGTCCACTGAATGTGATATCAAATCGATCAACGAATTTTGCTCCCAGGTTGCAACTCATACTGCGGGACTTCATGATGAACTCACAAAGGATTACCTAACTGGTGTAAAAGGTGCTGCCCCTGCTTCACCATACCTCAACAAGACAAAAGGGATGTATGAGTACATTCGCAAGACATTAGGCGTCAAAATGCACGGCTATGAGAATTACACTGGCTTTGTCGGTGGATTGTGTGCCGATGAACTATCAATTGGAGAAAACATTTCGATCATATATGAGGTTAGTTGTTCATTGCCTTTCATGGATGATCATTTGCAGACTTTTTTTCAGGCCATCCGAGATGGAAAGATGCAAAATGTCGTAGTTTCTTTGTTTACTACCTAAATCCCATTTGGACATTATTATCCTCTGTAAATGTAGGCGATAGCTCAATAAGATGGCATTTCTTCCGGAAACTACCTAGATCTCATTTGTAGTGAGTTTCATGGCACATGACGAGGAAAAGGAGAGTTGTCTTGAATTTAAGCCATTTCCAGTATTGAGTTGGTGACATAAAAAGTATGCACTTGACTTCTGAGAAACGTAGGAAATGATATAAGACATTGCAAAGGGACCGCTAGATCCAGAAACCCCTACGACATTGAGACATGAGAAGTGGGATGATCGCTTCACGAAGAGAACGCAATAATCAAGAATCGAGTTCAGATACACCAAGAACAAGCATCATGGTTCAGATACCGGTTCAAATCTCACTCTCACCTCGGCTACCTCTCTCTTTGCCTGCTGCATCGTCTGGGTGATTTGTCGCTCTAATTTCCTAGTCTGTACCACCGACAGGTTTGCATCGACCTTGGCTGTCAGATCGACAAAGAGCATAGATCCTGCCCTTCGTGCTCTTAAATCATCCACTCGAATCAAATTTCGGGTTTCATCTGATACGCCGGTCCTGATCAAAGGCATCAGCGTCTGCTTCAATGCCTCCTGTCTACGCTTGGAAATGCCTGCATCTGTCAGGTCACCCCATGCGCTTCTTAATAGGTCGAATCCCTGTTTGAGGATAACCAAGGACACAACAAGACCTTATGACGACGTCAAAAAAACACTTTTGAAATGGGCATATAGGTGCCCTTACCTCCAATCGGGTCCAAAGGCACGGCAGGGAAATACCAAGTCCCAAGGATGGCGAATAACGCAACTAGACTCGAGTATGCGTCACTGCGATGGTGAATAGCATTGGCAAATAGGACGGGGCTGTTTTCCTGATCAGCGACACGCTTTGTTATCCAGTATAACCACTCTTTTGCCACAGCCCCAATGCCCGCAAACCAAGCTGCGTTGACGTCTACTGAATGTACGTGTGAGTGCTCGTGAACGAAGAGTTCGGGTGCGATCAATGTCACGTTCTCCACGAGATTGTGTAGTGCTCCCGGAGGGATGTTGGGCAATGTCTCCGATAGCGTTGCCAGGAGTAGGTGATATGAGTGTACGCCAATTCCAAGTGCACCGCCGATCAAAAGGAGTGAAATAGTCGTCGTCCCTAGAGTCTCGAACTTGGCGAACCCGTATGGGTATCGTTCAGTTGGTGGTTTGCGTGAAAGGTTCCAGCAGAAGAGGACGACAAAGTCTCCGAGGAGATCTGGACGTGAAAAAGAACGATCGTTCGATGAGTCTGAATTTTGTCCGGTTGAGGAGAAATCGACTATCATACCACTAAGTGAGTGTCCAGCATCTGCGAGGAGCGATGCAGAATGGAGGAACCAGCCAGCAGCACCCTTCGTCGCTGTTAGAATTATATTCGCAAACAGTCCAACCAATGTGATATAATTGCCCCGATCACCTATGCCGGATGTTGGGGGCAAATGATGTTGAAGTCAGAGGCAGTAAACGCACGTTTGTCTCCTCGCAAGGCTGCTACAATGTGCTCTGTACCATGTGAATGCCCAGCATCTCCGTTGTGTGAATGTGAATGGCCGAATATCGAGTGTGAGTGATCTCTATGAGAGTGGTTGTCTTGGGTGGGCGCGATTTGGTTTTCTTTCTCCTTTGGTGCTTCTGATTGTGAATTGTGCATGCGGCGCTGCGTCATTGGAATTACAGGATAAAACGACAACCGAAGAGATGTTGCAGGGTCGAGCGAACGCCGGCGTGGAGGATTGCTGATTTTGTTGGGAAACCGGGCTAAGTAGTTATAGTCGGAGCTGTCTACAGTTCTCAGGGCCGCAAAACTAGACAAGTTGGAGACGCGACAGAATCGCGCGGGGCAGTAGGGCCTCATATGGACAGAGAACAATGGGATATGGGGGGCGGTATGTCGCTTCATATGTTTTTTTCTAAGGATAGTCCTAGGCGCAGTGGTATATATATTCTTTTGGCTCCGTCAGAATGACGTATCTCCTCGCCATGCCATCCAACCTTCCATTGTCGCAAAACAAATTTACTAGTACATGTCTTCCAATATATGAACTACACTTTCTAGCCAAGGGTGATCCACTTGCCCCAGAGATTGGGCTGCTATTTCACGTAAGTCACCTCGTGGGACATCGTAATCAGACAGCTTCGAAGATAACCCCAGTTCTTGGATTAGCCTGATTGGTGATCATTAAAACCAGTGACACGCCGGCTTTTGGGGAAACTCACTGCTTGACACGATTCGAAAAATTCAAAATGTCACCATCCACTGTGTCTGTGGAAGGCTCTCCAATGTGTTTCAGCGCTGCAGCCACGAATTCCTTGTTTTCCTGTGTGCCAACTTGGGCTTGGAGAGCGATTGCAGAGGGCAGAGTCAAACACTGACAAACACTATCATTTAGCCGGATTGTCGGTCATTTTTCAGGAACAGACATGCAGAAGTGATTCCATGTGGGATGCCGTATCTCGAGCCTATCTTGTGCCCAACACTATGGGAGATTCCCAGAGCACTGTTTCAGGATGATCAGACAGGAAGGGTATACGTATACGCGGATCGGAGATAGAGATGGGTCTACCTGTATTTCAGTTTCATTGGCCATAAACTCATCCAGGATGCCAGCTGAAGCTTTTGCCTGATTTCGACAGAGTCTGGATTGTCCTTTGACAATGGGAGGTATCTGAAAAGATCAGCAATAGCTTGATATCCGAGAACTTTGACCGGAGGGGTGACTTGATCTCGAGTGAGGTTCTCTTTTTATTGGAATGGAATGAACAATCGTTGTTTGAGACCGACCATGTTCCTGGCCACTCACCTACTGCGTGATCTAAGGACTTAATCCCGGTAGATAACCTTCTCACATGTTCTTCATGAGTCCCATGATTCTTAACCCAGCTTGGAAGGAGCGCACCATAGGCGTTCAGGTGTAGCCAGGGTCAGTTCTGCATCAAGGATGATTCCTGCAGGAATTATCTCGTGAGAATTGACAGCAACCTTAATGCCCTGGTCGTTTGTATAGCCTGCACCGATCTGGAGACATGAGATAAACGATAGATATTAGAAGCGTAGATAGATTTACTTGGTATTCTGCAGCACTGAGTGTGGTAGGGATAGCAATCTGATATGGAGTACGACCCCCCTTATCTTGCTGGTAGAAATATAGGAGCGTCTTGGCAGCATCGATACATGAACCTCCACCAACAGACACGATACCATCACACCCATTGCTTTCAAAGGCATTGATAGCAGCTCTGATCCCGGCGATCGGAGAGTGTTGTTCAATCTGATGGAATGTTGTACCAAGGGCATCGCGTTCCTGAAGTATATCCCCCACTTTCTTTGCTGAATCGGTCTAAGTCCGGTCCGTTATCATTTAGCTGGTGGGGAAAGAGTCCAGGAAGAAAGACACCTTATTGAGCACACTTTTACTCGTCAAGAGCATCGCCCTTTTGATCCCAAGATCGTCCAACAGTTGCGGTAAGGCTGTTTTGATGCATCCAGGACCATAGAATATACCCTGTAGGTTCAGGTGCCAACTGTAGTGACCTTGGTAGGTCGTCGAGGGATGTGTGTCGCGACTGATGATAGACATTGGTCCTTGCCCTGGACCTGGAATAACTTAGATATACTCTACGATATCAATCCGAATCGAGCTTTATCAGGACATGATGAGAATTATGTCAGAGATAAGACCATTTTCAGCTTGCATCATGACGCAGACTGTCAATTTGTGCTCTGTCATAAGCGCTAGATACACTACTGCGATACCGTCTACTGGAGTGATAACAGTCGACGTGGGATGCATATCCGGGTCGCAGACGCACCTGAGATCACATATTTGAACCCACGAGACGTCTGAGAGAACCAGCTGTTGATCTTGGTCATCGTTTGGGGACCTCCAGCACTTCACTTGCTCTCCGGCTTGTGCCTCACAAGTGAGTTGGGCATAAAATAGCTCCATAGCCTACCTCCGTCATCGGGTTTGTTCCTACTGAGACTCGGAAGTTGCTCGGATAAATATTCTACAGAGTTGAGAGGGAACATTGTCAGTGAAACATTTATTGGAGCCGTGACTTCGATTTCGGTGGAATCACCAGCTAAAATGAAGCTATTTGGATAAAACCGTCATTGCACCTAAAACTCGGGTTGTTCTAAACATAGATCGCTTATCTCCGAATAGATTTATTGTAGGTCCTCGTCACCGATCGTAGAAGTGGATACTGAATGTGAGGTAAGAACATTCAAATCAACGATAGCAAGGGCCATGATCTGTTGTCCTCGTACCAAAATACACCGGATTCGCCTTGTTTGTCCTGGGATTGATTAAGTAGGTCCACGTTCGTGAAGCATGTCTCAGAAAGAACTGTTAACGCTGGACTTGTGGAAGCTGAGACCAATTGCATAGTTTGGAAGTCTGAATTATGGATGGCCGGCGGAAGGTCTCGATCTCCGAGAACGCATCATGGAAAGTGACCAAGGGGATTTGTGTGGATATAGAAAAAAAAAGCAGCCACAATTCGTCAATGGTCTCAGATAAGCTCGGGACGATAGCTACTAGGAAAATAGGCTAGATGCAAAATGGCCTTCATTTCCCATTTGGGAGAGAGAGTTGGGTTTGACATCATATACGCGCGGCCACCGCTGATTGAAATCTAATGAATCATCACAACAGGATGTTCTGGGCACGTAGAGCGTGTTTTCCACATGTCTACGGGGAAAGCAAGGATTTGCCAACCAGAGAACGATTATCGATTCAAGGAACGAGGTATTTCCGTAAGAGGAAGAGACACAGCCACGTATTTGGTTCTACCCTTTGTTCTATGTCCTGCCTTTGAAACATCTTCCTTTATTCCTTGTAACAACCATTGTTTGTGTTCATAAACTGCTGGGGACTTTGACTGACTTTGACTCAGCAGCTCTGAGCTACCACTCTTTTCATCTACCACATCATGGCCGAGCATGACACTCAGCCTTCCAAGGCTGAGCAGCGGCAGCTCGCGGTTGAAAAGCTCAGACGAGCGGCCTCCTTACCGCGAATGAAGGACGGGCGGCGGCCACCAATGCACGTAGAAGCTGTTAGCGAAGGGGAGAAGCCTTCCCCAGATATTCCAGATGAAAAGAAGTCGCCTCCTCAATCACCCCCTCAAGAGCCTGTTCTTGAGCCAGAACAAGAGCAAGGTCCTGCAGATACAGAGCCTGACCAGGATATTGACGACCGCACCGTTTCTCCAAGCCCGGCTGGTCGGTCAAGACGCCGCTCACGGTCCCGGTCTCGCTCTAGAGGCTCTAGAGACTTCAAGAACAAAGCTCGTAACGTCCAGTCTCCCTTGCCTCTAGCAGGTGACTCCTCCCAGGACGACGAAGAACTCCGACTACCGCTTCCATCTATAAACCTTGCCTCCCCCGTTCCCTCTTCCATGTCCGATCCTCTCTCGCCCTTTCCGGACTTCTTACGCTCCCCTACCCCGGATCCATCCATGTTCTATCCCGGTATACCTCCTTCTACACCAGTACCTCTTCCGACCCTCGAGGCTCTGCGACGGGGTCTATTTCGCTCCAACAGCGCAAGCAGTGCGGCTGCGGGCCGGAGACAAGCTTTAGCCAAACTCACAGGCGGCGTTGACGTTTATGAACCCTCCCCTTTGGCGTCACCGACCCCCTCATTTGGAAATGGTGGCCTTTCACGCAATAACACTGTGGCAGGGGGTGAGAGAATAGCTGCTCGTCAACTGATGCTTAGCCGCTTGAATGGCCGTCTTGCGAAAGAGGCAGAAACAGAAGCGAGTGGCTCTGAGGACAGGGGTACACCGTCACCAATGCCCAAAAAGCGCAGGCGGCGGTCGAGAGGTAACTCAATCCGTGTTCTTAATGCTACTGGGACGCCAGACGCCGAGGATGGCGCCCAGCTTGTGGACGCACCTATACCCCCTCAGCCGTCGAATACCTATCCTTCTAATCATATCCTAGAGCTGCGTGCTCAGTCATCAACACCTATGCAAACATCTACAAGTCAAGATCTCAATTCCGATTTTATGGCAGAATCGCTCCCCGCTACAATTGAGGGCGTTGCTTTAAGTCCGGTAGGGCAAACGCGACGGCGCAGTATCTTGGTAGAGGAGGATGAGGATGAACACATTGGAGAAACTTTGAACGGAGAAGTGAGGGAGGAAGAGGAACCATCACCATCACCACCTCCACCTCCACCCCTGTTTAGATACCCAATGTCACCAACGACACCTCCCCGTATGTCACCACGTCCGTCCCTTCCTCGCGAGCTGCTTTCGTCGGACTCACCCTCTCGAGGTTCGGTTGAGTCGGTGCCACTTATCTACAATCAACGCAGCTCCTCTCGAAATGACGTGTTTCCTAGGAGCCCATTTAATTCCCCATTGAAAGAAAGACCCTCAGAAGAAGAGGAGGAGCGAGTTTTGTACTATCACAGTACTTTTCGTCCAAGAACATCCTTCGCTGATATACATACCGATGGACATGGCAGAGAAATCAGCTGGGTAGGGGATCCTGGTATGTGCTTCGACTTCTTTGTTTTGATGTGTCCTTCATGTTCGTCTAGTTCCCATTATGGTTGAGGATGACTCAGACGAGGATGACCAAGATGATGAAGATAAAAATGCGGAGGACGATGATATGCCACCACCCTCCACTGAAGAGCTTGTGGAGGAAGACGGGGCCTTCGAAGAGCCCTTATCACCGACTTCATCCGACGCGCCTCAGAAGGATGGGTCGTTCTCCCCTCAACCTTCTTCCCAAAGTGCTCATGCTGAGTCGGATCGTCCTCCAGAAGTCTCAACTCTGCCTTCCTCCCTTTCTCCCGTTTCTGCTTCACATTCCACTGACGGGTCGAGGATTTCACCACAGCCATTCCTGGCGCGCCTGTCAATCCATCCAAGGACGCCAGCAGGTAGTGACAAGTCACCTTTACCAGGAGACGAATGGGACGAGCAGTCGACATTCACCAAGCGCAATGGTGAACACGCTTCACCGAGCACCTGGAATAAGCTCAAGGGCGCCTTCACGAGGGGATCTACTGGACGCCGTTCACGTTCAAATAGCTTTGCGACAAGGGAACGACGAGACAATGTTGATTCGAGCATCAACCGAGAAAGTGGTGCGAGCCTGACAAGCGCGAAGAACGATAAAGCCAGTGAAAGCGGTGGACAACAACTGCAGGCACTTCCGGTGATGCAGACACCCTCAGCTTCTGCCTCGATTCTTTCACTCTCACCTCAAGCACATGTCGTTACACGCGGTGGTACCTCACCGATTCCACCTGCAACTACTGCTGATTTTGCCAAGTACCAACACGCAAAACTATTTCCATTTCCGGGTATTCAAAAGTTGGAAGAACAGAGGAACAGGGTGAGAGCTGCCGGACAAGCATCACACTCATCGCCTGATGTTTCAACTACTGTTGTTGATGAGGACCAGCCTCCACTTTCAGCGCAACCCTATTTTTACACTCCTGTGTTAACACCTGAATCTTCGAGAGAGAGGAAATTGTCGCATCCCGTATCTGATTCCCGATTGACTGTAAAGTCAAATGGCATTCTGCACGATATTCCTAGTCCATCGCTCTTGACGCCTTCAAATTCCCAGGGAGAGTACATTGATGTTGCAGCTTCTCCTGCGTCTTCGCACAACGGGAAGATATCCAAGTTGCCTATGACTTTGCCAGGAGTGAAGCAATGGTTGCATAATAAGAAGCTTTTTTCGTCGTCATCATCGAACGCACAGGTTTCTCAACCAACGACAATCAGCAGTGTTGGATCAGAACCAGTGGGCAGTAAGAATGGGAATAAGAAGACCTCGTTGTCAGATCTATTGAGAAAACGAGGGAGCGCTGATGTCACTGGAGATTGGGAAGAGGTTAGTTCAACACACGTCATGGATAGCAATTTCTCTCTTCCATCTTCGTCCCCTCAACCGAGTATTCCAGCGAAAGCGGTCCCATCATCCTCTTCGTCAGACTCTAATGAAAAAGTACTTCCAAATGAGCAATTGACTAGATCACCGTCAATTTTGCATACGGATACAGAGAAAACACCAAAGGCGCACAAAATCACTTCTCTCGACTTCCATAAACCAGCATACCCTCACATAGATGACTCCTCTTCTTTGTCGACGTTGTCTCATCTTCTCTCACGCTCCAATCCTCTACTTTCCCCAACACCCGACCCTACATCTTCGCTCAGCGATTACCCCCCGCGATCGACGTCACAATCATTTTCTGATTATTCGCGATATTCGGTTGCACTAGGGAGCTCCACGATCTTTGATCGGATAGATGAGAATCTTGTTAGAGGTTCCAAGGGTCCGCCTTTCTTGGCTTCAATTGTAGATGAACCTCCACGGAAATCGGTGTTCACATGGCCAGTTTACCAAGTCGTCAACCAGAAAACCGTGAAAGACCGCTTTTTGTTTCTGTTCAATGATTTACTGGTCGTCGCTAAACCAAAACTTTCACCTGACGAGAACCTTGTCGAATTCAAGGCTACTCCTGCCGATCGACGGTTTACTGTCAAGAATGTGGTGTTGCTTAAAGATGTTCGTTTTACACCTGGACGGACGGATCCCATTTCCAAAAGTCCTTCTCAAAGGGACCAATTACCCTCCAGAAACATGGCAATCAAGGGGTTTATCACCCAGTTCGCGATCGATCCAGAGGGCGCGGTGAGAGCTCTAATGATAAAGCATCCAGTGCTAGAAGATTCTAGAAAGCTTGGGCAGCTCATATTTCAGACTAGTGAGTTAGATAGGGCGCGGGTTGGAGAGTTTTTGGCGAAGAAGACGCATAAGCCGGAATTAGATGCTTACTTGAATTGCTTTGGTTTTGTGGGTGTGCGGATGGACAAGGCGTTGCGGGCGTTTTTGCTGTCGGTGAATGTTCCGATACAGAATTCTTCGGCGCTTGATACATTACTCGATGCATTTGCGGGTAGATGGTATGATGCCAACGCGAGGTTTATTGCCTTTGACAAGAATACTGCACTGCGGCTTGCGCGTGCGCTTGTTAGACTGAATTTGTGGCTGCATGGCGACCTTGCAGAGAAACCTGGACCGACGGGATATCCAAAGGAGGATTTTTCTGTCCGGGACTGGATTGAGCTCATACGACGTGCTGATCCTCGGCAACCATTATCCCCTGAGCTCTTGGAGGATCTTTATGACTCGATCCGTCAAGAGAAATTATGTCAAGCACGTTGCCCAAGCACTGGAGGTCCACCTGTCCAACTTATTACCATCCGTAAACCGGTTCCATTGCGGTTGACGTACAAATCCCAATCTGACCCCATCATCCTCCGAATTCCTGCCCCCGATCCTGATCTTTCAATCCACTTAGATGGTCAAGATCTCCAGTTCGACCCGCCTGTTCTCAATTTCGTCAGGTCATCAGAAGCTTCCTTCCGTATCGTCGGTAATGAACTGGGACTAAAGACTATGATCATGTGCCGCTCGGGACCTAATGCACTCAAATATACGGGCCTTCCTCTGAGTAACACATTGGTGGTGGAGCGTGCCTTCATGCGCAATACATTCCAAATCGCGTTTACTGATCATCGGGATGTGAAGCGGCGGTATATGTTTAGTGTTGCGGATTCTGTATGGGCATTACACGTGCGCACCTCCATCGAACAAGCCTCTTCTGTGCCTAGTTCGACTCCTGTATCTGGTGAGAACTCGAAGTTCTTCAAAGTCGCGGAACAAGTGGCGTTCAGCGTACTACAGCGGACACTGATTGATGGTCCCGAATTTGCCCGAAGCCCGCCCGTCCAAGATGGCCAAACGTCGCCTGTTAAATCAATGAACGGCAAATCGAACTTGCGCTGCACCAAGCATGTTCGGTCAAAATCTCGAAGTCAGCTTTATCGCCATAATGCTGGTCAGAATGAGTTTGATCTCAGTTATGATTCGTCGAGTTATAATGAGTTCAGGGACAGCGATTTGAGTGATGTAAATGACGAGGGGAGTGAGGAGCAGTCTGGACCGGTGTGGTCAGGTGAAGAGCTTGTGAATCTGTGCCAGCAGAACAGTGCGATACCTTTTGTGCTGTCTCTTCTTAAAGTGGGGGTTTTGGGCAAGGAAGCCGACAACTCTTCGTAGTTTTTGGGCCCTCGAAGCATCTCGGTGCATTTAATGCCTTTGACCTACAAGGACGCTGGCTGACCTGCTCTCCAGTAATTGCATCTCTTGTTTTTTCAATCGTCTCTCGATCTTTTTTCTCAAGCAATTATTCGCATCTCATCATCTCAGTCGCTATACATATGCTATCTCAAGGATTCTCTCTATATAAGTTTACTTGACTCTAGTTTTTTTATCCATGTTCTTAATATGTATTACAATGATTTGTTTTAGTCGTTTTGTTATGGCGTACCAGGTTACTTCATCTCACGTTTTATGGTTTTTATGTTAATGAATGCTTTGCATCAAAGTATAATGAATCAGGTCATAGGATGGATGCCCTGGTTATCAACTCGTAGTAAGATCTTCATTGACAGTGTTCGAAGGTGAAGAGATATAAGGGACAGAGATGGTCAGGGATTTGGATCTAGGGATTCCTGGAACTATGTAGTGAGCACAGATGTCTGGTTGTCTGTGATGAACCGGGATGTCCTCTGGGAAGGGTTGACTGGTGCTGAGCCCCATTGACGCCGGGCTGCCTGCGCCTGCATCCGCGATACTATCATTCGATGTCAAACAAACTTGGCGCCTCAGAGAAGGACAATGGGAGATGTTAGTGCGACGCAGGGCTTGATCATGACGGCTGCAGGGCAATGAAGCAAAACAGGAGGCAGATAAGCCCTAAAGTTCTTCTTTGACTGATCCTTCACGTTGCTTTTGTATTGAATGAAACCATGCATAGACAAACTGTAGTTGGAGTGTTGGAGTGTGCCGTTATCCGATAATCAATCTTTCCCTTGACCAACATCATGGAAACATGAGCTTAAGTAAAATATATCTACGATGTAGCTAACGATATGCCTGATACGACTATCAAACTGTTACATCGTTGCCTTACCGATCAAAAATTCGACCATCGATAGATGAAGTTGGAAGTCGAGAGGGTCTGGGCTTTTTAATGTTGCGGAATGGCAGACATAAATAGTATGAAAGACTGATAATGCATGGTGGAACGGCTCTGGCACTAGTTGTTATTCATCCTGAGCAGACTTCAGGGTCGTTCTAATATGTACGTGCCGCGGGCGCGTGTCAAAAACACGTTGCCACAATGCGGTTAACCCGGCTTCACATGGACAAGAGAACGAATACATATACTTCTAACCCCTTTAGCACTGGGGCATCATCCACAAAACGCCCTGGCGATAAACTGACTATATTTTCCTCCCCTTGCATTATCTTTGCTGAGCTTAGGCTTTTCTGCATTTTTCTGAGCATTTCAAATCACCATGACCTCTCACGCTTCATACATGCCAACTACATCCACGGGCCAATACCGAACATATCATTATCGTGCTTCAGCCCCAGCGCCAGATCGTTATGAACATGAAGCGCAGCAGCGTTCACCTTTCCCTCGCGCTGGAACACCTGCTCCAACGGTCCGAGGAAAATCAGGGATTTCCTCGTATATCCATAGCCAGCGGTTTGGTCTGGCTGATGGACCACGACCGCATTGTGAGATGTCGAGCACTCATTCCTGGGTTCTTGAGCAAGACTGTTTACGCAGAGAAAGGATGAAACAAACTAAAAAGACTCAGCAGTGGGTCTTTGAACAAAGGACGCTCTTTCCTGGAGAGACGTTGCATAACAAGGACGATCTACCACCGGCATGGGAAGAAAAGACGCGGGATCATATGTGGGCAGAGCTGGTGTATTCATATGAATTAGAAGCCGACAGATGGCGGAGGCAGGAGGAAGAGGTGAGACGCATTGCCGCTGAAAGAGAAAGAACAAAAGCGCGGTATGTTCAGAAAGAGTTGAAGCGGCTGGAAGATCAGATACGAGCCAGGCGAGAGATAGAAAGGCAGAAGATGATTGATGAGAAACTTCGAATGCAGCTGGAAGCTCGCGAAAGGGATCTCAAGGAACGGGAAAATGCGCAAAAGACGGTCACAGACGCATGGAGCAGATACGAGAACGGCTGGGAAGCAATTGCGAGATCTGCTGCCCCTCTGGGATTTGAAGACATCCCCTGGCCGACCAAGTCGATTCCCACTACGATTTCCGATATCACACCCAGCACCATTGTTACACTCCTTCTTTCGCCTTTTCACTCTCAGAAACAGACGCGCAAGGAGCGACTTCGTAGTGCACAACTGCGGTGGCATCCAGATCGATTCCGCAAGCTCATGGGCAGGATAAGAGATGAAGACAAAAAGGCTGTGGAGGAGGGCGTTGGAATTATTTCTCGTTGCCTGAATGACTTGATGTCAAAGGAGAAGACACTGGTAAGTGAATGTCTCCAACAAACAATCGAGCTGTATTGAATGTCGATACTGGCAGTCGTGAAGACCGTTTCAGCGTTACGGTCGATATCCAATCCGTTTCCAGAAATCACCGGAATATGACATTGGCGATCTACTTACAGTGTTGCTGTCTAGACATTTAATGTTAGGTTGAAGTCTAGACAGAAGTACTTACAAAAATTGTATTACTAGGAAGATTTTGTGACGTATACCCTTAGTCATGACACAGGTTGTTCATGTTATTTCCTGACGCCTTTGGCCTTAGAATTTTGTTGCAGGTCATTCTGACTTGAACTACAAAACACAGGATGCTCGCTCGTTTCATGCGCCTTCCTCTCCGTAGATGCCTTTACACCAAGATACCTCACCCCAAAACCTTCAGGTTCATCCCAATAGCTCTTGGAGTATCGGGAGTCACTGCTACTTACATCACCTGGCGTCTACTTTCAGCACCCATTGCCTTGGACAGTCATACAACCATGTCGTGTGTGTTTCAACCTAGACCATACACATATCTCATTGGACTTTAACTTTCCACTTTTAGCTTTCCGAGAACCGACGATATCATCTAAACCTCCCTCGAAGGCTACTGTGACATCATCATCAGGCCCTGCACCAGAAAATTTGCCTCTTCCCGATCCTCAGTCACCGCCAGAAAGCTCTGTATCATCTCAATCTCCTGAGCAAGAAACTAGTGACAAATCAGAGGAGGAAACCAGCGAACAACCAGAAGAGGAGGGAGAGGACTCAAAATCTGCGTCAGGCGGAGCGTTTAATCCTGAGACCGGTGAAATCAACTGGGATTGCCCTTGCCTTGGGGGTATGGCTTATGGTCCGTGTGGCCCCGAGTTTCGGGAGGCATTTTCCTGCTTCGTCTTTTCTGAGCAGGAACCCAAGGGTATTGACTGCGTTGAGAAATTTCAGGCAATGCAGGAGTGCTTCAGGCAACACCCAGAAGTGTATCGTGACGGTAAGATAGATGATTCTGATGAGGTTAGATTTTACTCAGCCAATATCAGAGATTGACGATGAAGAGGAAGCAGCTAAAGCCGTAGACGAAGCTGACGCAGAAAGTACTTCATCTCCAACAACAGGGCCATCAACACCTCAAGACACACCTACAACATCAACAGAACCTAATACCTCATACTAGTCATACTTGAAGCTTCGCCATAGGCGACTTATCAGGTCCTCCATGCATCATAGACTGTAATCTATCCACTGCTGTCATATCTTTATTGCCATACCTCATAGAAATCACTAACAATGGCTAATTCTTTATGTGAGCAGTAACATTACATGCAGATTCCGGACTACATTGGTTATGGTTTGAGGAAATTACAAAACAGAAACAAACGGAATAGACAAGTCAACTTTCAAGCTGTCTCGGGGTTGACCAGGAAGCGCTTTTCAATGGCACCGTCTCTGACTTTGTAACCATTGTTGGTGAAGACCTTGGAACGTGTAAACGGAGCAACATCGTAGATATCATGCTCTTTGGCCTGCATCCCACGGTTAGATGATATTCACGGAGCCAACATGTGTCACGTACTCTTTCCTCTAGTTCAGATATTTTAATGGTGACAAGCTCTGGTTGCGTGTGTCTAGAGAGTTGGAGGTATCTTGCCCTATCTTTGATGATATTGCCAAGTAGGAACGCCAACAGCTCATCGTGGTCTTTTGATTGTGTGAGGTATTTGCGGAAGCCCTGCATCAAATGTCATTATCTGCAATCAGGCGACATACTAAAAGGAATGCACCCTCTGGAGTGTCTTCTTGATGCTCATCTTTTGAGCACTTACAAAGCTACCAACAGCAACTTCGATAGCAAGGTCAATATCGTCGGATCGAACGTATTCACGCAATGCCATCTTCGCACTTGCTTCTGCCATACGAATCATACTCTCCAGGTGACGAACAGTAATGGGATATGAGCCTGTGACCATGGATTCACGGCGGAGATCAGCAAAGAGCTTTGATAGCTTCTCCTGATCCATGTCATAGAGCTTCGGCTTGACCTTTTCTCGCGCATACATGATGTATTTGCGCAAGAGGTCCTGAGGAATGGCCTGAAGCATGGTCAAGTCGTTATTCATGAAGGGAGAAGATGGACATACTTACATCTATGTCCAAGGTTGTTCCGACATCTATTTCTTCCGTGTCCGGATCGAATTTGGGATGACTCCTCAGATGACTTCCAACAACAAATCGGGCAAGCAATTCGTCCATAACAGGATCCACTGTATCCTTCACTACACAGAGGACATCGAATCGAGATAGAATAGGTTCTGTTAATTCAACATTCTGCTGGAATGGAATAGTCGGATTATATCGTCCATGGATCGGGTTGGCTGCAGCAATGATGGCGCAACGAGCCTGTAAGGTGGTGATTATACCAGCTTTAGATATTGAGATGGACTGTTGTTCCATAGCTTCATGTATAGATGTCCGGTCTGCGTCATTCATCTTGTCAAACTCGTCGATCATGCAAGTTCCTTTATCGGCCAGCACCAAGGCGCCACCCTCCAGTGTCCATTCGCGTGTCACTGGGTCCTTGCGAACACTAGCTGTCAGACCAACAGCAGAGGCACCTTGACCAGTAGCGAAAACAGAACGATGGGCAGTTTTCTCTACGTACTTGAGGAACTGCGACTTGGCGGTACCGGGATCTCCAAGTAAAAGAACGTTGATATCCCCACGGATACGATGCTTGTGGTTAATGTCTTTGGGTACGCCACCAAATAGCGACAAAGCAATGGCGGTTTTAATGTCCTCATGTCCATAGATTGAGGGAGCGATCGACTTGATGATGCGCTTCCGAATCCTCTCGTCACGAGCGAGATTACGTATCTCCCGTTCGTCCTCCTCAGTTAATCTGAATGCAGCGAAAAGGTCTTCTTTCTTGTTGATATGATTGGCTTCAATAACAGTCGAGAAAACCGGGAAACCATTCTTTGCGTTGAGAGCTGCATCGAAGTTATTACGGTAAACACCCGTCACTTCCTCGTGAGGAATTCAGAATCAAATGAGTTTGAGTGAAAAGGGAGGCGCACAATTTCTTCGCCGGGTTTAGCATTGTCAATAAGATCCCACAACAGGATAACTTCTCGGTGGCGAGGGAGGCGTCCAGCTGGTACAGAGCCTGGAGATTCCTGAAGAGTCATTTTCTGATAGTTGCGATACACAGTCTGTTGCTTTCTTGTGAGCTCATATTCGCTCATATGACAACCATTTTCACCTGTTCAGAATTCAATGGAAATGGCCCTTTGCTCTCGCAATTAGGACAATAGCTAATCTTGAGTTCTCTGGTCGCATCCTGATAGAATGGGCCGAGCGTAGCATTACATTTTGCACAATCAAATTTCACATATTTCAGTTGCGGAAAGACGCCACTTCGACGTGTCACAACACCAGAAACACGAACAAGGTTGTTGAGATGGGAGCGTCGAAGGTCACGAAGAGTAGACGTGAGAGGAAGATCAGAGATGCGAACGTGGATCTCGGAGTGAATGCGGGTATATCCAGGGAAGTAAACAAGAATGGCACTTAGAGCAACTTCGTCAAAGATTTCGAGCATGGCAGCAGGAGAGTTGGTGAGGAAATAGGCCAAGATTGGTTTAGATGAGGCAAGATGTGCATATGATACTTCAAGAGACTCAGAGTTGGCTTTGAAGTGTCGTCATTACCTTTGAGTATGTCGAGCATCAAGATCATTGCACTTACTTTCACCTAGATTACGAATGCGTTGTCCATAAACTGATGAACCATTATCATCAATATAAGTCATCAAAAATTGGCGGAAGTGCCGCACAATCGACCGACGAACACGATCGACAGCAATCCATTCAACAATAGACTTGGCCTTGATGTCGCTCAGCTGTTCTAGGGGCAGCTCCTATAGAGCTCATGAAAACCGATCAAGCTATGCAACGGTTGTAATCTACTCACGTCTTCGATTCCGTCCATATCATCAACATCCCGTCTCTCGTCATACTGCCTTCTCGTTCGTCTTCTCATTCGTGCAAGTTCAACATCGTCCAAATCCTCAACAGCGGCATCATCACTATCCAAAAAGGCTGGGGCACGACTTCGCCGGGCTGCTCGTCTGCCTCCACCAGTACGCTCTAGACGATCCCGACGCGCCATCTCAGCTTCAGCAGCCCATCGCCCCGCAGTGGAAAGTTCTGCCACATTTTCATCATCATCGATGTCTGCGTCAGAATAACGATCTAAAAGCTCGTTTGGAGCGTAATCACTTGAATAATTGGAAACTTGAAGTTTTGCAATAAAAAGATTTGACGCTTACCGCTCCAGATTTTCGTTGAAGAGGTCTTCTCCCTCTGCATCTTCATCACCTTCTTCGATATCTCTTACAGGATCGCGATCATCCACAGAGTCATCCGTGTCTGAGAAAAGTTGAGGTGGAGATGAAGGTGGAAGAACACCATCGGAGTCGCGTCGTGCCTGCGCTGGTCTTTGAGGTGAAGACTGAGGTACTGGGGAGCCAGGGCGAGGACGCTTTGGAGGCTATAGTCCCTCTAAATATCACTTTCGAAAACATGGAGCCAAACTTCTCACCATCAGATATGGTCAAAGTGTAGTAGATCAGTCACGACTTCAGAGACGCGACGCGTTACTCTCATTTTACTTGAAACTCCGAAGATTACATACATTCAACTGAAAATTGAAACTTAAGAGAATAGATTTAGACATCATTACAGAGTTTGACAAGAAACACGAGGAGAGGAGGTAGAGACCCCGTTGCTGAGTATCTGACGCGAAGGAGTAACACCAGCAGCGTACAGATACTTCCCGATCGTGTATTGCAAACCCAGAACGATTCAAAACATTCAACTGTGGTACAGACCATTCTACTCCATGGAATAAAGCACACATTGACGGATTAATCAACCTGGTTCATGGTCTTCAACATCTCTTCTGTAATAGGCTGAGGGAAATTTTGTAAATGCTCCCTGCAACTGTAAACATCATGGTCTAGTTCCAAGTGGCAAAGTTCCTTACTCTCTGATATCCCATACATCTTCACTACTCTTGTTGCGACGTCTATGTGTCCACCATTCTGCACGTCGATTAATCCAGGCTTCGCGGCGCTCCTCAGGATGCATTGACTTCAGAGTCACACAGAACTTGAAGTCTTCAAATTTGGGTGAGCATTTGGGCCGTTCGCCATATCTATAGATTGCTTTGATCTGCGAGCGAATGACTAGGTCTGTGAGTGCGCACATAGGATCGGGGATAAAAATTCAAGAACATACCACCACAGGAGACATAGTCATTGAAAAGGCTGAAACAACCAGGAATATCACTGGGGCCTGGGTGAAGACGGCATAGACGTTCTTGTTCCTGTTTGAAGACCGTCTGATAGTCCAGGTTGGACATTACAATACTGTCCCTTTGTTGCCGCAATGCACGTGATGGATATATTTGCGGATTATTCGGCTAATAACCTCTGTCACATGAATAAGCCAACATTTAAAGCATATGATTTTTCAACCAAAGTGATCCCCCATCTTTCATGGCAAACCAGTATACAAAACAGCCTTTGAAAACGCTATTCATCGTCTACCAGCTTTTGTCTACCTTATTCGTCCGCTTCCCTCTCTGGGTGTTTCTTGGCATCCCGAGGCAGGTTCCATCTGCCCGATTACGTCCTTATACGTTCTTATTAAATTGTTCTAATACAGGTCTCTCCGGCCCAGGAAATCTTGGGATCTGAAGCGGACGGTGATGGTCAATGTAATCCGCTACGGTTTTGGGTTAATAGGCCAGTAAGCAAACTGAATGAAACGACGCTGTGATATATGACCGACTACCACTTCCAGGTCAGGACCTTTAGTTGCATCCCCCGACCACAGGGCTATAAAGTCAGGTCCTGATGTTAACGGGATCTGGATTCCACCGGCGCCCAATGACCTCGTCGTCGGAAAACTTGCTCAATGGGCAGAATATGCCGGTGTTTCCCCTGTCCGCATTCCGGGGTACTGGATGAACAAGAAAGGGATGGATCTGGCAACGGGTGCTGCACCTCAACCCGGAGAGAAAGTAATCCTTGTTCTTCATGGCGGTGCTTATATCCGTCTTTCGGCCCACCCAAGTGACCCAACTGCCGAAATTGCGCGCGGCCTGCTCAAAAGTGTGGACAGCGTTCGACGTGTGCTTTCAGTCGAGTACCGTCTTTCTTCCCACAAACCGTTTCAGGTGGCAAACCCCTTCCCTGCCGCCTTGCTAGACGCATTGGCTGGTTACATATACCTAGTTCATGAAGTCGGCTTTGCCCCCTCTGATATCATTATTGACGGCGATTCAGCCGGCGGCAACCTCGCCCTTGCTCTTACTCGCTACCTCACCGAATACCATGACACACCTCGGTTACCCGATGCTCCTGGTGCTCTTCTCCTCCTCTCTCCTTGGGTCGATCTTGGAAGAAGCCACTCTAAATTACCCAATGGATCCGCCGTAACCTGCAGGTCATCCGATTACCTTCCCAGTGAATCAGGTTTCGCATACCCTGTGGTCGCTTTCATCGGTCCACACGGCCCCGAGGCCGCTGAAACCAACCCATATATCTCCCCTGCTTCTCTCAACCCCGGTCTCGTCATAGACTTCAAGAACTTTCCAAGAACGTTCATCGTTTCGGGGGATGCAGAAATGCTTCTTGACCAGATTCGCACTCTGAGGGACAAGATGTTCAAGGACCTGGGTGAAGGGAATGGTTTGTCCAATGGTGAAGGGAAAGTCCGCTATTTCGAAGCACCAGATGCCATCCATGATTTCCTTATATTTCCCTGGCACCAGCCGGAAGCGAAGAATACCCTTCTTGCCATTTCAGAATGGATTGATGCTGATGAGTAACGCTAAAAATGGACGTTGTATCTGGTCACATCTGTTGATCACTATATATCATAACATTGTTGAAGAGAATTTGCTATAAAAAAGCTAGTGGGTTTTTGCAGGTTCATCGCTTCTCGTCTCTGAAACACAGCCGCTCGAACCAGCTTCCCCATTTTCCGCTTTCCCGTATCCCCCAGCACCAAAGTCACTGAGGTACATGTATGTCGCAGGCAAAGCGACGAACAAAGCTCCGACGATATTCCCAAAAAAAGAAGCAAGAAGAGACCTAATACTCGAATCAGTCTCTCGCAAGTCACGAGGGGAAAAAAGGGGTTGTTCACTTGCGAATATATTGTGCCGGTGTAAGCTGTAAACAGGATATACCAGCACGTCAAGCTGAGATGATAAGAATAAAGTAACTCACGTCAGCTCCAAACATGATACCCAAGGGTACGGAATACATATTGGCAATGACTAATGAATAAATTTAGTTCTCCGAAAAACAAGATGTGGGGTATCGTAGGAGTCACTCACCATGGTCGTAACTGCATGCCACGAAAATCTATACGGATCAATCATTTCAGTCCATGAGTTTTTGAGTGAAGGAAATTTCCCCCGACGTCAACGCACCATGATTGGGAACCATACAGCAACGATCTATATGACGGTTTTCTCAGGAGGTGAAAGGCCATTGCGTTATTCTTAAAGTACACACCTTCGAAAGTGTATCTTTAGCTGCAGTACCTTGCTGCCAAGATGATGTTTGTGATTAGAAGATCGCTCTCTGTACAAAAAAAAAACAGAAAACAGGACTAAAAACGTACCCAAACAGCGACGCAAACGAGCCAATTACAACCGATTCCCCTGAGGAAGATCTGATGCCATTGTGGGTCCGCCGCTTTATGTCTGAAAAAATAAAATGCGACTTGAATTGACCTTCTCCTTGCAACCCCAACAAATGGCTCACATGGCAAAAGCTTGTATATAATCGTGGTAAGGGGGACCGGAAACGATGCCACTGTCTGATAGACGTGTCAGATGACCTATGAGAGAAACAAGTGTGAAAAAGAATGACCCACATCGAACAAGGATTGCAGCGAAAAATAGACTGCCAGTGAGGTTTCCAAAAAAGACTAAAAGTGAGAGGGGAGAGAGCAAGGAAGAATTCTCAACTCTCAATGCTCCCAAAAGCAAATTAAGACAACAAACCAATGAGCCAATTCAAACATAAACCCCAAAGTGGCACGGATCGCGTAAGGACAGCCATAGGGAAGTACTAAAGGAATTCAAAAGCAAGTCATTTCGCGGTGTGTAAGAGAGACGCAAAAGCAAGGGGGAAATAAAACACCTCACCAGCATATTACTCGTGAGGAGTTCCTGGTTTTGGAGTGTGATCCTGGATGATGGCACTATCTTAGAAAAAGGATGATGGGTACCACTCGAGACCTACATAATTAAACCAACTGGGAATACGGCGCCTCCGAGGAGCTTTACTAAGCCGGGGTTGGATTCGTTCAGGCTTGTTGCACCTCCCGAAACAATGGACGACAGCAAGTTTCCAAAAGACAACATCGCTCCTGCGGCGAACTTGAGAGGGAGAGTAGTATGGTTTATGATTATTATCATAAACGACTTCTTTGAGTAGCTGTGCCTACCGCTTTCCAGAAACAAGACTCGTATCTGTCACGATGCTTCTGAACAGCGTGCTCGACCATGCGTTGCGCAGTTTGGTGGGGCTTCAAGGTTGAGGGCTCGGAAACCATCGCGTTTGTCAAGTTGTGGAAAAATGGATGAGGTAATTAAAGTCAGGGAGAAGCGGGTAGAGGAGGGAGGAGGTGGGATTCTGCACCTTAACAAGTGAAATTTGAGCACCACGCCTTCATTATATACTGACCGGCTAAGCCCATTCATTCTCCAAGGTGTCACATGTTGGATCCTGTCGCGGAGAGGAAGGAGCAAGCTAACTGAATACGGAAAAAACTCGAATCATCAGACCAATCAACTCACGAGTATTTTTAAGGAACCTGAATGGGGGTAAAGTTTTGCGGAGAGAGAGTATGTGTGCGTGGACATCCCCAGAAACCATGTCCTGTTTTTTTTTGAAAGAATAAGAAGAAATCATGCACATCTAAGGGCTGCCGAAAAGAAAAGTGAAAGAGTCAGAATCATGGCTTCATAAAAATCAAACAACAACACAAAAAATCTCGAGTCGAACGTGTTAAATATCAATATACACATACAAGACACCGGCAACCCCAGACTTGATTAATGAACACCTAAAAATAGGAGGACATTGATCATTCAAAAAGCACGCATGCTCCAACTTGACTTGTGGACATGAGAGAATGATCTATGCCGAAATGCCGGACATGAATTACTAAGGGTCTTACCATATGCTCTGCGATGTCGTGTATATATCTCCGTTTCAAGCTACAGACATCATATTTGTGGAGATGGTTTCCCTTCCCATTATGAAAGAGGGGGGCTCTCCGAAGAGCTTTTTTTTCTCCTCCTTCTTAAATTGATAACCCGGTACTCACGGTAGACAGAGATCAGAAAAAGCTATGTAACCGAGCAAATAGATGTAAGAAGGCACATCCAAAAACAAACAACAAACGGGAATCTGGATATGGAAGAAAAAAAGAGTGAATGGCCCCATACGGATTGAGTTTTCATACATATAAATAAACTTGATGATGAAATGATTGGCGAACGGGAAGGGGTTATTAATTCCGCAACAACTCACAAATCCAGGAACCCAACTCTACAGCTTAAACATCCACTACAATCCTCCCAAATTTTATATATTGCACGCAGAGGGAAGTAAGGTAAGGTAAGGTAAGTAAATTGAAAGAAAAAAAAAGTATATACAGAGCATTTTTTTTCAATAATAAAATCATATGCAGCAACACGAAAGCAACACAGCAAGCTACACAAATTTTGATAAACGAATGATGATATACATGCGCCTCTCTCTCTCTCTGAAGGAAAAAAAAGTCATATGAATGATAGAAGAAGAAAAAAGGAATGATAGTTCCCTGAGAGAGTAAGAGAAAAAAAAAAAGAACGATTTTTTCGGACACAGATAGAGGATTTTTCAATGAAACATTCCGGCTTCGGCCTCGGCTTCGGTCTCCAAACCCGGCGTCTCAAAGAAATTTTGGATCGCCAGATGTAGATATCCGTGGGATCATTCACCTATCCACACTTCTAGTCCGATGTTCAAGGTACCTACCAGACCCCGACGAAGCAGCATAAAAATCTTGCCGACGCAAAGAACCATGATGACCCAAATACCCATTGCTCACACCACCCGCAGCAGCAGCAGCAGAACATCCGACATGCGTGGGCGTACCCGGAACGTAAAGCGCTCCCCTATTATGCGAACTCCGCTCCTTTCTCCTCAAATGCGTAGGCGCCGGAAATGGCTCGGGTAGACCTTGTTCCGGCCCGCTCGAATAAAAGATTTTGGGCCGCCATTCTTCTCGTTCATCCATAATGCACGAATTTTTGAATTTTTCGACCAACGCCTCCTTGCCTCTGACACCAAATTGAGATATATATATATATATATATAGAAAAAATCAGAAACTCACTGATAATTCGCATAACTCATCTGCAAAACTTTCTCACTCGAAAACAAATTCCTGAAATAGATGAGAGCGTGCTCATAAGTAGATTCAAAAAAGACCACATTACCATTTGATCCCAAGGCGCTTTTTGGCAAACCTCAACATATCTTGAACACGAATAAAATTAACAAACGCATAACCAACATTACACCCTGATCATGTGCATCGTACGTGAGCAAAAAGAGCAGAACAAGTCAAACTCCCACACATACCGTTTTTGAAATCCATCCGGAGGTATAAAAAGTCAATCTTGCGCGGACAGACGTCATTGATATACTGAATCAGATCTTTCGCCGTCATCTTGTTAGGTATATTCTTAATCATCACCGTCGTACGCGTATCGAGACCTTCTTCAATACGAGCCGTATTCAAGAAATTGCGGTCATGGACATTCGAAGCGGTCGAGGTGGCAAGTTTGAGATCGACATCAGCTGGTTGCGAGATCGGTTCGTGCGTGACGAAAATGGTATGACGAGCGTTCAAGGACGAGGGCGATTCACAGACAAAAGGAGGAGGAGCAGGAACAGGAGCAGGAACAGGAGGGACGACGTGAAGGGCAGAGCTGATAGTCGGAAAGACAAGCCTGTTATTCTGGATAAAGGCAGAGTTGGGGCTTGATTCGGGAGGGAACCGATGCTCGATCGGGACGACGGGGATAGTGGGGATAAACGCCGGAGTGAACATGTCAACGTTGCTTGCAGGGGCTGGTGCGATCATGTGAGGATCAAAAGACCAGCCCGTAGGCTGAGGGAATGCTCGAAGGCCCTCATACTCTGGAGCAACAAAAACGTGAGGGGGCGATTGTGCAGGAAATGAAAGTGGATGAATAAATGGAGCATTTATCTGATGATGATTGAAGGGCTGCGCAGTGACGTTGTTGGAGTCATGTCCCCTAGATGGGCAGTAGCGGCATTCGGGACTAGAACAAGCCTGTTGTAGTAGCATCTGTTGTTCGGATACTGAATCGGCCTCGGGATAATGGTCATCCTGTTGAATAGTTTGCTCCTCCAGCTTTTCTTCAGCAGAACGAGGAACAGCAGGGAAAGAATCATTGAGCCCAAAGGAAGTGTAGAAGATGGTGGGCGAGGATGCCTTGGGTTGGTGTTCGGAAGGTCGAGGAGGCGAGTTTGGAGACGTGTCATTGTTGCCAACGCTTGCAGCGCGGGGTCGAGATCGGGTAGTGTCACTGATGAATCTACCTCTCATATGGGAAGCCTCGCCTGGAGGGCCAATCAAAGGTCTCAACTTTGGAACGTGGGATTCACTTGCAGATGGTTGGTGGCTAGACAGTGGGGTATCAGGTCTATCATGGTCCTGATTATGGGGAGATTCAAGTGCGCCGTTTGCTTCCGACGGGTCCGATGGCACGCGCCCAGAAGTAGAAAACTTCATGCCAAACATAGACAGGTCATTGAGGGCAGCATAGGCCTCGCTGGCATCTCGCACATCAAAGAATTCAACCAGGTAATTCTAGCAATCGTCAGTAGAATTTTAGGCGCAGTGAACGAGGAGAACCAACTTGAGTTTCGCCGGTCTCAAGTTGGGGCTTGAAAAGGCGAAGATTGCCATAGGACTCCAACAACTTGACCAGGGTGTGTACATCGCGAGGACAATTTGATTCGGCCGCTTGACCGTCCGCGCCTGTGTGGGCAGCGACCCCAACCGAAAGTAGGAACGCTCCATCAGTTGTAGCAAGAAAGTTGGAGTTCCCAATAGTCTATCACATAGATAAACGGGTTTAATTGACATGTAGGAAAAGTGTAGTTACCGTGACCAATTCCTCCGCGGCGATGAAGCGGCACCGGAACCATGGCTGGGCTCCATCTATCAAGTTGTCTTGGCCGAGACATTCAGCCAATGCACCGTCCGTTCTCTGGGATAAGATGGCGTGGGCAGCAATGGCATCTCGAACATCATAAAAAGCCAGAAAAAGGGAACCTGTAGTTTTGGTGTGCCTCATAAAAAAGCCTTTGATGCAGCTGCTGTCGGTGACAGAAACTTGGGATTGATCAGCCGGTGGCAGGACATTGGGCGCTCGACGGTGGGTGAGGTGGTCGAGGACGGCTGTTATAGCTGATTGCAAAGTGTTGGGGGCGACTGTGCGGGATACATTTTCCACCTGTGGAAATAAAGTCAATATGGGTTCTTGAAGAAGGAATAATTAGGGTAATCACGTAGAGAAAGCGTGTGGCCTGAGGTTCTTGTAATTCGTGTAAAGCTTGAACCTTATCGTCGGGTTTTGGATCGGCCGAATCGGTGCTTGCGGATGTCCTGATGCTGGATGATGGGGTGAGGGGGGGCGTGAGGAGATGCTGGGATGTATCACGATCCCTGCGCTGACGTCTACGCGTGTAGGAGTGGGATGTTATCATGTGAGTGTGGCGGGGCTCGCTGGCTTTGAAAGAAAGCTTGTCCAGGGTGGAGGCCATGTCATTGAGAGTATATTTTTCATGGGGGATTTTGGGTGGCGGTTGAGGGGTGTCAGGGGACTGGGTGCTGTCTGGAGGCAAGGCAGACATGGATTGACGTGAATGTGGAGGAAAGCTGGTGAGGAAAAGTGAGAGAGGTAGAGTAGAGTGTGGCAAAGACGTACCGGATGTTGGGTAGTGATGGAGAGTGATGGAGACGTGGTGCAGATAGTTCGGTGCGCTTTGAGAAACGTGATGAGTGGGGGATGGAGAGAGGTAGATCGAAGCTGGATCGCGATTGAAGAGGGGGAGAGTGCATTGTGAAAAAGGAGAAGATGGGATAGGTGACAGACTTATAGGAATAAAGAGGAGGACAGAGCAGAAACGAGGATAGAATGGCTCTGCTTAATTGACTCTTCAATTGACGTCAATCCCAGGGAATCAAAAAGGAAAGTCCCCGGATGCCCGACGACATGCGCGGATCTCTCCTCAGTCTTCTCCTCCTCTGCGTTGCCAACCCACAAAGACAGCCGCTCAAGTTGTTGCATCTTTGCCCCAACACAAGTCCGTTACCAGATGTTTCTTGTTTCCGACGCCACACGCAGCCTGCAGAGTAGCATCGTCTCCAGTCTCGTCCGCTGTCCTGTAATTCGCACACCGTCCCGAGATTGCTACCCTGGAATTAGCCTAGTGGCACACCCGTCTCGAGTCTTGATAGCCTTCAAAATGCCATCACCTTCTGTCCAAATTATCTCTCTGTCCGAGGCCTTGCCATTTCCCACGTCCAACACCGCGTCAACCACGTGACCCTCCCCTTCTCCAATATGCCCCTCTATCAGATGGTCTGCATAGCCGTCCACTTCCCCGAATTTGTACGTCCTCCCTCCAGCTCACCCTCCCTCCGTCCCCCACATCTCCCCAGGAACACATAAAAACCCTCGTCAGCCAGTCAGCAAAGCTCATCATGAACAATGGCGGCGTCGTCCGCAGAATAGAGTCCTGGGGAACGATGCAACTCCCCCAGCGCATGAAGAAGAAGCGCACAAACGCATACGAATATGTCGGAGAGTGAGCTGTTCCCCTTCCATCGGTTCTGGCACTCCTTCATGCCTGATCCAGTTACTGGACACTTCATTGTGACGCCAGTCCTCAATCGCTTCGTTCTCTCAACAACTATATGCGCCGGGACCCTCGCGTGCTGCGCTGCACTACTCTGAAGCTCGCAGAAAAAGTTGAAGACGTTGCACGGCAAGCTCACAACGCTATGCTTTCGCCAAACCTTGTAGACATCGACTTACACAAGTACACCAAATGATTGGTGTCCTATTATTACACTGTCTAATTAACTATCACTATTGCTGGCCTTGATTCGTTCTCAATAGGACTCGTCAAGTCCTTCGTCTGCCTGTTCCCTCCCCTGCCTTGCACCTTTCTGCCGCAAAAGAGCCCGCTTCTGAAGCCCCGCGGAAATCACTGAGCGTGTAAACATAATCCAACTCACCCGGTTCCTCTATTAGAATAATTTATCCCTTCCACCCATTGAGGGATAACTCCGCTTGTGTCATGCAAAGTCGTTCAAACTAACATCAACTCGTTTGCGTCCATGAGTCCCTCCCGAATGGCCATTTTTGCGCAATGGTTGACCGAAAGTGTTGTGATTGCCGAATTCTATATTAAAAAAACGGTTTCTGGAAGTCAAACTCAATTTGGCAGTATATATATATATATATCAACGTGCCACACGATCTCCAACCGTTCAAGGCTTTAGATTACCAATGTAATAACTCGAACTCTCTCATTGTCTGCGTATCAGACTCCATAGATATTTCTTTTTTGGGCCTCATCATCTACACACACACACGCACTGGCACCCTACTTCCCAACTTCCTTCCCTTCTTTTTAACTCAAGTCGACGTTCGACATCATTAACCTACAAGACATCTCACGAAGCTTGGTTTGGCGATTCCCAAACCAAACAGGTGTCATTCTCACAGCGTAAACGGTATGTCAAACGTTCCTCCCAAGGGCAGGCGTAAAAATCTATTCTACTCATCATCCTCTTCAACATCTCCCAACTCAAACATACCAGCCCGATCCCGCTTCGCCTCTGCAACAGCTTCCTTGAGCTCATCAACCACGGACGGGTACGACCGGATATAGTTATGGCACCCTTTACGATCAACAGACGCCAGACCTTCCCGAACCAAAGTGACGTTGATACACGACAAGGATGCGTTTCCTGTCGCTGCTGCCTCAGAGGGATCTATCAACCGAAGATGGAGCAAGGGTCCTTCTTTATGATCGATGTTGGCAATGAGCTTGCGTCCTTCACATAATGATCTAAAACGATCAATAGCTTCGGCACGGTATTCACTCTCCTCGCCCACGAGTTTAACAAAACTTTTTTTTTGCAATTTAAAAAAAGGAAATCAATCCTTGAAAGAAAAAAAAAACGTACCTCAAACGAGCATCCTGCGCTTGTCCCGGTAACGCACGAAATCGAGGGTCCAACGGTCGAATATTCGAAAACGACACCACATCCTGATTCCCATAATCAATAAACGTCACCTCAGCCTCCTTTTTCACTGGAGAAGCTCGCCGAATCTTGGCTCGGTACCACGCCCCATCCGAAAATTTCGCAGATACAAAATCACCTCCTTTCGGTACGAACCCAGCTGGAACCGTCACAGGATCTTGATGATGGCAGCTAAATTCTTTCATTAGCTTTTCCAGAGAAGCAATGCCTATCAGCGTTGAAAAAAAAAGAAAAAAAAAGAGTGTCAACGTCACAGATCTGAAGGGTCTTGTGTATAACAAAAAAATTATACGAACGACGAAAACTCACCTTCGGTATTGAGGATCTGGACAGAGAAATTGAGCCCGTTTTTAGTCCGTACATCGCTGATGATGATATCCAGATATTCTGATTTGAGCGGCGCATCGTCATTCTCTCGTCGAGCTTCTGCCTCGATTTCCGCCCCTTCGTCGTAATCAGTCCAGATCTAGTATATTATACGTGTGAGTCGAGAGAGAGGAGGAACATGCGTCTATGGAGGAGTGTCTTACCTGGCGCTTTTCCTTCTTGGCTTCGACCTATGTGATACACAAAAAAAAGTTACTCATGGCGTTTTCCGTAGCTTGTAGCAGTGTACAAATGCTAACCTCAGCATCATACAACTGACGCGCCCAAGAAAGATTATCTGCAGAGAAGGCATGTACAGTAGCCAATCCTGCACGGACCAACTCCACAGCGACATTCTCCGTTTTATTCAGGTACAGGACACCAATAAACCCACCAGACTTGTCAGTCGTCTCCACCTCAAACTCGACCTCTCGCTGCATGTATCGCCGTGATGCAAACTCTAGCGATTCGACTCCGTAAGGTTCAGATTTTTCGGATGGATTTCGGGCAGTTCGAGGAGCGCGGATGCCTTTTTATGGATATGTCCTTTTCAAGATGGATATTTCGAGATAATCACTCACCCCCAAGCACTAACGTCAGAACTTGGTTGTCCTTTGGAAGGAATAACCTGTATACGATTAATATTCCAAAAGAAAACATTCTTTGGTGAGTAACGTACTTGAAGCGCGATCCCGCCGCAACATGATCCACGATGGCTGGTGTACGGCCGAGACGTTTGAATCCATTTACAAAAGTGGTAGCCCGATTACTTGTCTGAGAGCCCTCGTGTACAGTGACAGAAGACGCCCCAGATAAACAATACATACCTCGGAGATATTTAAGGGTGGTTTAGGGGCAGGAATATCCTTTCCCGAGTGGATTCCACGGGCATGATTCATTGCGCTGCAAGTTTATGAACACCAGGCAGACATGTTTTTTGGGCAAGAAGATGAGTCTTCTTACGCTTGTTCAGCAGCCATCAGCTTGTCGTATTCCAACGACCTATCTTCATCATCACGCTTATGGCGAACCACCCCAGCTAGCCCCTTCTCGATCAGTTGCTCAGCAACGTTCCTTAACCAGTTATCTCCGACTCAATAGTTGTCATATAGGGTCCATAATACGTACTTACGCGTTATGCCCCCCATAGCGAATAGTAGCACATTGACGTTCATCAAAATCACCTTCACGCGGACGGATGAAGTCAACAGTAACCTTCACATTCTTTCCAATCAACTTCTTCCGAAGAAATTCCCTAGCTTCTTTTGCATAGAAGGCTTGCCGTGTGTCCGAAAGTCTAGTAGAGTCCAGTTTGTCAGTGAATGATTTGACCAGTGACTGTTTGATCATCTTCACTTTGGCCCACGGGTGGAACTCAGCTGTAAACGATGTTCCTTTCCATCCTTGTCCACAACAGAGATTTGATCCCCACTCCAAACACGTATGACTGTGGCATCAAAAGCTTTCCTAGAACCACCTGCTGCCGATCCGGTCCTTGATACTGCAAGGTCAGAGACATTGGCGTAAAGATAGGCACGTCTCTCCTTTGCTGTTTTCTCCGCTTCTCTAAGTCGTTGCATGCCCCCACTGGCAGCGAGGATACCAGCATGCCAGTCAACAATGCGTGCTAGGCCTGTCAAAACCAGATGTTCTGAGATGTTACCAGCCGGGTGAAGGACTAGAAAAGATCACAGTTAGTGGATGTCGCATGTTGATGAGCTTAGCTTTGCAAGACGAACCGTTTCCGATAAAGAGAGTTGCGGGGGCAGTAAGATTGGTACTGGCTTGGAAAGGGGCAGGGCTGGGTGTGAGGACAGACAGAATCTGTACATGAACTGCCCTTTGGAGGAGACGAGATTCAGTGAAGAATTTTGCCTAGAGACGGGACAGTCAATATGGGAGGACCTCGGCTAATTGGCCGTCCGCGTGACAAGACATACCTCTTCACCATATTGCTCAGACGACTCCCCTTGTTTCGTCGATGCACGAGGACACCGAACACCCGCTAAGCAGATGTTGATAAACTGGTGAGTATTATTGGGTAATAGAAGTCGGACTCGGAGGTTGTTTCCATCTCGGACCTGCTCAACGATGGCTAAGGTTTTTCGCGTGAGGAACCGAAGAAAGGTGCAGATCAAGAACAAATCCCACCTTCAATTGACTTGCCCTTCCATTCCGATAAGAAGGTCTGAGGGTCCTCTGGCATTGTGTGGTGGACTTGATAGATCTGGCAGTACAGATAAGTACATTTCATGGATGTCTAAGCTGTCAAAACTGACAACGGGAGCATCTGTTTTCCAAATGCCCTTCCCCGCTTCTCTGGCTTCGTCCTCAAGCTTTTTGCGCCTCAGGTCTTCTGGAGTCGGCTCCCTTTTATTTTCCTTTGACTTGCCCCATCCATTTTTCAAAATTTCTGAGACGAGGTCAATGCCATTAGACTCAGCGGTACCAATGTCACGAGGCACATCATCGTTAGATGGAAGAGAGTGGATTGAGGCAAAGCTAATTTCTTTGCCAACAACAAAGGCTCTCAGGAACTCGCGTGACTGGAATGCCCAGAGCTATCCCGAGGATTAGTATAACATGTGTCGAGACTACAATCACGACTTACCTCATCCTCTCGGGATTGAGTCCCAAGCCGGGGAGCGTTCAGATCTGCCAAGTGCAGGATGCTCAAGTAACCTCAGTTATCGCGATGGTCTAGACTCTCCGAGAATGGTGCTCACCGCTCTTTAGGTGGTTGTCCTTGTGGACCAGGACGACTTCTGAGAACTAAGGTGTCGCCGGAAATAACAGCTGAGAATAAGAAATCAGGATGTGATTACCAGCAACTACAAAATAGATATCTACACTTGACGGTCTGTGAAGAAAATTATTTCAATGATTCTGTATGGTAGGCAGGAATTTCTTACCGCCTTCAGAGTCATATTACCAAGAAGATGTGAAATTCAGAAATCGCTAATAACAGATGAGAATGAGAAATGCAATCGTGTCGTGAACGTCATGTGATTTAGAAGGAACTTTTGAGATTCCCACAGTAACAAGTAGCATGACTGTGGGATCCAGCATCGACCCATCGACCGGTGCTACACTAAAAACAAGTTGGGTTTCTCCTGATGATCAAATGTTTTATTTAATGATGGTGTGGATAGAGATAAATACAACTCGTTGCGCGTTCGCAGCGAATCCTCACTCGTCCCCTCTTTTCTATCTCAACAGAGTCTGCATACCCGCACGACTGCACACGACATAGACATATCTAACGCAACTTCGACTACGGTCATGACAAGGTGGTATATATTTAGATTTAAACAATCCCGAAACCTTAGATTCCGTGCTCGAAAACAGAGTATTTTCCAAGGCTCACCGTTAGTGTGTTGAAGAGAATGAGTGCTCTCAAGCGCTTGTGATGAGACAGTAGGGTTTGGACATATCGGGAAGTCGAATCCTGGAGGTCAATGCAGCAGAGTCGATCACTCTTGAGAACAGGAACAACTCGTGATAGGAGGATTCCGTTCCTTGTTAATAGACTACACTGTAACAAACCCAAGGCATATTGCTCTAAATTATCGCGTGACGTAGGCAATGCTGAAAATCTCAGATCCTTACTAGACCACTCTAAACACATCCATAATTCTGTCGACCTTTTAACATCACCACAAGCAGTAATCAAGTGTGAAGTCGTCTGGTAGGTCAAGGACAAAAACATATGGATTCTTGGAGATTATCGTTCAGAGGCAGAGCGAGTGCAGGCATAATTATCCAAGGTCAGCATAGTATCACTACATGGGTAGCAGTGAGATATTCACCTTGTGTGAACCGAACCGAACGCGGAGAGGATTAGAAGACAGAATAGCGATCAAGAATGTCCATATTCCAGATTTCGATGGCACTTAGATTCGCGTCTCCGCAGGTGTCATACAACCGGAGTAGAAAAGAAATCACTGATGCAGAATTCGTGACAGCCTTCGACTGAGAAAACGTAGCCAACGAGATGTTGGTAGGACTGGTTGAAGGTTAGGAAAAGGCGATGTCATTTGCAACCACTCCTGGGGGTTAATGATGTGAGTCAGGATCCAAGGGTGACGCTATAGAGGGATCAGGTACGCGACAGCTACGAGAATGATTATCCCTCGCACCTTGAGATTACTTGCCGTCACTCGCGTCAAGGGATCCTTGTGTAACATCGAGTCCAGCAGCGAAACAACAGCATAACCATCACTAGTCGGATTTCGAGGTTGGCGGCCTCCTGTAGGGATTCTTTCGACTGTCATTACTTTGTCTACTTCCCAATCTTGTGTGCAGATTTGATTATACAACAACCATTCACCATGATGCACGTTATCACTGGATGAAGGTGCATTGAACGGTGTGCGTCCAAACAACAAGCAGTAGAAAGTTATGCCGAGTGCCCAAATATCCAGAGCTTCCGTAATCGGTGGACGGATCTTCATAAATTTCTTCCCGCGGGCATATGAAGGATTTGACACAGGTTTAGATGGATCCTCATGAGTATCGTCAAACCAAACTACTTCAGGCGCTAGAAAGTTTGGGGTTCCTAGCGTCTTTTGGAGGTCAGAACCAGGGAATAAGGAGACGTCTTCAGGGTCGGATCGAGATGCCAAGTGAGGCACGGAGCGTTGGGAGTTGTAGTGGGAAACGCCGAAATCAATGATTTTGACCATTGTTCTATCTCGAGAGTAAAGTAAGTTGTGTGGCTTGATATCGCGATGGACAATCCCCAGGGAGTGTACTGTCCAAGGATAAGTCCACATCAGGATCATTCTCCAATTAAGGAAGCGCACAATACTCTAAACCGACTATCACATCCCGCATAATCCGCCGTATCTGCTCAAGACAAAGTATCGGTTCTTTACTCTCGGTGGCCCACTGTATCGGTCCTCCTGCACAATATTCCATGACTAGGGTATGTCTTGATCATCTCAACCCTTGGAAGAGGGATGAAGTTACCCACTTAGATAAATTTTGTCTTGTTGAGGATCATCTATGACTTCAAACAGCTGAACAACATTTGGATGTTGGCATTTCTTCATGATTGCTATTTCCTTCCTGATGCTATTTTCTGTGCTACTCATTGGACATATGCGCTCAGTCCCGAGTGCCGTCTCGCTCTGCTGATGCCTTTTTCTCAACAGTCTGATTTTATCCCCTGGATTATTACGTTTCACAGTCTTGATGGCCTGAGTGCCGCACGTCAGGATGGATCAGAACCAGGGGGGGTGTACTTACCACCTTCCTGTCTAGTTCTTCTTGATAGTGACACAAAAAGACCTCGCCATGTCTTCCTTTGCCGATTCGAGCGTCCTTCCGATATTGATTAATTTTAGATGCACGATTTTTCGATGTCCCAAGCTCAATAGTGGCACGAAGTGGTTCGGAGGAGTTGTAGGTAGTACCCCTTTGGGATCTGTTCTCCTGGATTTTAGTGGATTGTGGCATAGTGATATAGGCTGAACAAGGTGAAGAAGGTGATCGACAAGTAGAGTATAGTATAGTGAGAATCTATCCGTGTCCTCAGAGACAGTGTTCGGTGCCTGCCTGATTAGGTCATAATATCCGATTTTGTCACAACCAAGGCGGACTGCACATTAGCGCTCACATTACAGCTTACACTGCGAACCCGTTGATCCCCTCTTCGGTGAATTATCTATTTCGAAATGATGATTGCCAACAAATAAGCAGCTAATTCAGACACGGTCGACATTGCCACTTAAACGAATAGTCCTTGTCCGACCATCATCCTCAACGCTGCCATCTACACAGCAACAAATCCAGGGCTCAGGGTTGAGTACAGGACCCCAGAGGCATCAAGTACGCGGAGGTGCGAGCAGGTCGTCAGTGCAATTAGAGGAACTGCCTGATAACGCCGAATTGGTCAAAATGCAGCTGGAATCAGCTCTGATATGTGCTTCTAGTCTGTCATCCATTGTATCGTATCTTGATAGCACCAGCCTTGTGGCGTGTTTCTAGAGCTGGGGGATGTATTAGCCAATGGTGCTACTGTGTCTCAAAGATCGACATATACTACCTTTGAGCTCTTCAGCCTCTTCACGTTGTTCGTAGTCGAGCACCAGCCGCTTCAGGTGTTGCTGTTCAACTTTATCTTGAAGCTGAGCACTCCTTGTATGAACGGCCAGAGCAGATGCAGAGGGGATGGCAAGCTGTCGCGCCTGCGGCTAGTGAATTTCTTCTCTTAAACGAAGAAAAAAGGTACTAACAAGCTGTTTATTGCCACGCTTCGTGATGACGGTGAAGTTCATAATATTCCGAGACTCGTCATCTTTAAGGGTCTGATCTTCATCACCATCATCAGCCCCCCTCCTTTTTCGAGACGCGGGAGGCAGGATGGCAGAATCCCAGAGAGCCAATGCCGTTTTTTTGTCCACCTTTCTGGACTCCGCAGAAGTATCGGTAACTAGTTTAGCCAGTTCCCTGGCAAATTCGACATCAGCTTCTTCGGATGGTCCAAGATTCTCCTGCTTGCTGCTGCTTGCTGAAAGGATTATCTTTTCATCTGGAGAAGGCGCGCGATCGTCAACCTACCGATATTGAACTTGGGGTCAACAATAGATATTCTAAGTAGGTGCACGTACCGAAGATTCTTGCAAATCCTCGTCTTCGTCTGCACCCTCGTCCTCATCGCGATCAGCATTAAAGTGTTTGTCGTCGTCATCATCGTCCCCACTATCTTCACTCTCATCAGTAAGACCTATAGATGATATCAGTACAAACACAATTGACAAACAAAATGAGCGTCACAACCGGCAGCCTGATAGGCAGAGTTGTACATCTCATCAACAGCCAGGGCAGCCTCCTCAAGATTCTTCAGAACTTGCATTTTGGGCCGCACAGCCTATTTCTCAGAATGAGCCAAAATTACGAACAATGCGCGTGTTTGGATCTGACCTCCATCGAGTCAGAGAACATAAAATCGACGTCCATAGGCAAACTCTGCTTGCAGTAAACATAGTACTAGAACCACATCAGGTGAAGTTGTGCATAGACTGTAGATGTAATGGCAAACCTGAAAGAAGATCAAGAAATTATCAAGTCTCTTCCTCTGTGTGCCTCGATCGAAGCACATTCCACATGTGTCCAAAAGAGCACAGACAAGCCTGATGCGGAAGAAATCATCAGGCATATCAAGTGGGACAGTCGCATTGGGTAGAGGACGGCCTTCGGCTGCGATAAAGATGATAAGAAGACCAGTCACAGTATAAAAAGCAACAAGCTCACGATGTCCAAAAGTGACAAGGGACCAAAGAGTATCAAAAATGATACTAGAGCTGAACATGCGATATATATACAGTTCTCCAAGAAACTTGATCGTTGCCAACCTTTTCTGATTGGCATTATAGACGTTTTGTTCGAGGCCTCGACGGATATCTTCTAGGGTCTGGTCAACAACAGAGATAGAAAAGGCGGGGCGATAACGTTGCAAGTCGTATGTTAACATCGCCAATAAGGAGATGTTACTATATTTAATCTTCCAAGGCTTCGTGAAGATTTTGTACAGAACAAGTTTCACCTCTTCGTTTTCCCAGTCAAGCTTCCGTAGTGATTTGAGGACCTTGTCGATAGTCTTCTTAGCAAGAACATCATAAATAAGATGCCGGATAAACAATTCGATTTTGCTTCGTTCCTTTTCTTGCCTCGGTGCACGCTCCGGGGGATTGCACTGATGACAGAAAAAAAGATGAGGAAACTGGGCAGAGACTTCAAATTATCTACATACTTGATAGTAAGCATTTTCTAACATCAAAATTTGACGCTGATCAAAGTGTTGCATGCCTTGTTTGCGTCGCATGAGTTCAAGCTGAAATTACGAGTTAGGAACGGTATCGGGCGCGGATGGGAAGAGAGACGAACCATGGTACCGAACCTCTCGGCAGTGTCCTCACTTCTTAACAGAAAACGACCACACCCTTCCAGTAACATGGCTATGTTGTCGACGTTGGTTCCAGTGAAATCATCCAAACAAACTCTGAAAACGTGTAGGATGACATGAAATGGGACGATTTTGAATTTTGTCAAATGACAAAGGAATGCGATGTTCTGAAATTCAATGCTCAGCTGTGACTGATTTCGCTTGAACATGAACCTACCCTCGCCCTAATTTCTGCTAGTTCTTTGACTACATTTTTCTTACGCTGCAGATATCGAAATTCATCTTCTAGCTATGAAGGTGATTAGTGTAGTTAAGCCGGAATGCTATGACTTACGTGAGCGACAAGTTCTGTCCCAATATCAGGCATGTATTTATTGAGAGTCGCCACAAGCCGCGAATAGTGTGGCAATAAATCAATTCGATTCTTGGGAACTTGGCTCAAAGCCTGACACCGGTTAGAGAAAGAAACATCTAAATGGTAGGAATCCTGACTTTGATCAAACGTTTTCTAGCCGCCTTCGAGTTGAGGAAGGCGAAATCAATTGCCATTTGGTCGATTAGACCCCTGTTGGTAGCATCCTGGAGTCGTACGAGCAAAGCTGTCAGAAGCTGAGAAGGACCTTGAGGCGCAATTCGAGGTGAAGACGAAGTTGATATGATTTTTGGGGACCCAGGAATAGGTGTGCGTGCACTGATCAAAAACATTTGGAACATTTAAGACATATAAATGACTGATCCTCACTCGTCATCATCCTTGAAGAGCGGCGACTCGTCATCTACGCCATTCATCTCCTCCGAGTGGTCTTTTTGTAGATTGTGGAGTTCCTCTTCGAGTTGTCGAGCTTCTTCCTTTTCTTGTTGTATGCGCTCTTGGTCTATATCCTTCAAGTCAGCTTCGGGCGCGCCAGCCGATATATCAATCCCAAGGACACTACTCGGAACATAATCTTTAAGGTCTTGGACATCTTCGTAGTATCTGCGTTCCTCTTCATCCTCCCACTTGCCACCCACAACTGTCGTTTCTTCAGAATCATTATACAAGGACCCATGAGTGGACCCAATTTGAATTGACTCAGATCTCTGTGATGCTGTAGGCAGCAAAGGGAGGGGAAGATAAAGAAGCTCGGACAATCTACGGATATTAGTTCAAATCTAGGTCAAATTACGGTGGTGATACTCACGATTGGCAGTTTGCGAGTAATTTCTCATAACCTTTCGTCATCTTCTCATAAGCCTGTTGACGATCTTCGAAAATCTCTCCAGAGCGAATATAGGCTTCATGATTGCGTTTATCTTGCTCCTGAAGGCGCTGAAAATATCTCGATAAGTCAGCAACAATGAGCGACACGGAATTGAGGTCACCTTGTGTTCGATGACAAGTTTTTTGCAGACATTATCAAAGTACCCTTCACACATGCGCTTGAAACGGTCACGGATATCTTGTTCAATTAGTTCGTGTTTTTCTTTGTGGGCGGATATGGATCGGCATTCTGTATCACCGCCACTCGACTGCACATTTAAGAGCGAACCAGGTTCACCAGAAGCATGAATCTGCTTTGGTACCGTAGGAGGCATAATTCCAAGGAAGGGCCAGGAATACGATTTCAAAAACGTGATTAGAAGAGGTAGTGAAGATAGACTCGGATCATTAGATAGCTGACATACTAGATCAATAGTTTGCGATTATAAGAAACTGTGAAGCTCGCTTACCAACTCCTTCACCGCCTTCATTACCCACTCTCCGCCACTCTTCTCAGGAGTATCACGGATAATACCCACCAATGCCAACTCCGAACATATACGAAGTACAGGACGCTGACGCGATATACGTGCATTGTCTTCTTTCTCTCTTTGCTCTGCGATCATAGTGCTGATATTTGCCTTAGAAGGCGGAGCAATCGCACTAGATAGCGATGACACGAGGACTGGTGTGAAGGTTCTGGGAAAACGACGGTGCAGATGAGATATCACCTGCAGGAAGCCGTGAACTTTTGGATATTGGATGAGCGAGCGAGAAATACATACTTCGACCGCTCCCCAAGTATCTTTATCTGTCTTGCAGCGGGCTATACCCTCAGTTACGGCACCAGCTATTTCATCGATATATTTTTCAAGAGACAAGGACTCGAGATCCTTCAATATCTGATCCCTGTTGTCTGCGGCCATAGATTGGCGGATACGCTTGATAAGTGTAGTATGGCGCTTCAGTGAGGAATCGAGCCTGGAGAATTCTGTGGATAGTGTTGAGAGATTACCGAAAGAGAGCGGTAGAAAACTACCTTGCCGCCCGGGGTTGAGGTTGAGCTCCTTGAGTCTGACGCGCCTCTCATGACGAGCTCGCTCATCGTCCGTTCTTGACGACACATGTGCCCCATTTGAGGCTGGATCCATGGCAGGACAGCAATGGATTGTGTTTGTGGATCCCCACACTGTATTACATAACCCGTCAGGCGACTCATTGTCAAATGGTCACTGTGCCTAGCTAGCCCCTTTCATGGATGATAGTGACGACTATTTTGACGATGACCTCGTGTTGGACGCACAAACGATCGCTATCTTGGACAGAGAGGAGCAGAAATTTTTCTCACAAAAGCAACATTTGCCACCACCGCCCGTGGTCACGAAGAAGCAGAAAACGCGCGATGGGTGGTCCCCAGGCGTTGGCAGTCGACCACGCGAGCATGAGCTTGACGATCTACCAGAAATTTCAGTCACTGCGGATGGGAATTATGGTTTCACGGGCTCATCTGGGTCCTCAAATTTTGGCCAGCCACTATTTGTCCAGACTCCTCAGTCATCCAATGTACACAGAGATCAGAATTTGCAGAATGGGAAGTTATTCCTGCACGCTCAACCAGCACCAAGCGTCCCACAGCCTATGATTCTTGCAGCTTCAAATCGTATCAGTCTTACACCCAATGCCCGGCCAAGAAATACCACATCAACTAACAGACTCATCCCTCATGAGAATCTCAAACAGCTTGAGCTTCAGAAACAAATTGCGGGATTACAAACACAACTTCTGGAGCTTGAAACGCAAAATCAGAGATTTCAGACAGCTTTGAAAGAAGCAACAGAGATCAGATATGCGAAAGAAGGAGAGGTCTCGATCCTGCGTAAAAACATGGAAAAAGTGCATTCACTCCTCAATCGTTCGGTCTTGCAGCTTACCTGTTTCAGACAGCGCAAAATCATGCAGCAGAGATATCCAAATTGAAGGGTGCTAGAGAAGAAGCAGAAGCTCAGCAAAAGCAGATGGAGCGCCATATGAAAGAGGAAACGGAAAGGTTCAAGACACAATTCATGTTCAAAGCAGGTCCCTGTGAATGAGTGTTCTATTTTGAAAACTAATAGGTGTGTTCTAGCAACACGAATTCGAGGCTTTGTTGCGAAGACCTGCCTCAACACGAACCCTGAGGACCTCCAGGAATGCACCTGTGACCCCTGTAAAGGTTCCCAGTCCGATTAGTGCTTGGAGGGTTAACCAGGACGCTGAAAGACTCACCCAAACACCGCGTAAAGATCCCTTCCTCCGCTCGAGTCCTCAAGCAGCGCGTACCTTTCGTAAATCACCTGAAGTAATGAAAAGAACCGGATTACTCCCTGGTTTCCAAAATTCCTTTGCTTCCAGTCCTCTCAAGCCCAACTTGAGGATCAATTCCAGAGGAAAAGGAAAGGATATCTACCAGGAAGATTTAAATGAGGCTCCTCTCCAGAGGGTGACGCCAGCAGCTGTTGGCCCCTTACATCATTGTCCAATTGACATCTTTGATTCCGATGACCATGTTGACGACCATGTTGATACTGCACCAGCCTCTGATGATCCAATGCCTCATGTTGCCGAAGATGATGTTTCCCTTATGTTCGATGATAATCTCGAGGAAGTGATTGAGGAAGCGGAGCCTGGTGTATTGAATGATAAAGCTGAGGTTAGTGCTCAGTGGTTTAGATACGCGCAGATTTTAGCATTCAATTTCAGCTTTCTCGCATTGTCCTTGCGCACACATATATGGAGGCGAATGAGGCTACTTTCCAGCTGCTGATCAATCTGCCCTTCACCACGACTCTCTCAGACTCACAAGCAAAAGAATGTACTCATGCCACTCGATCGATTTTACTCGCCCTATCCAATCCTGCTGATGATTCAGATTACGAGATTTGCTCACGGCAAGTCACTAATTACTTGATTATGATTCTTCAGTGTCTTCTCAGCGTTGACTCTGTACGCATCTTTATCGCCTCCGCCGTCGACTGTAACCTAAATACCCCTATAGTGTATATCAACTGCTGCCTTATTAGATCTCTTGCGTTCATTCGTGTTTTTGCTTCCCGAATTTGCCAAAGTCGTAGAGTCTTTGAGTGACAACGGTACTTTGCTTTTTAATGTTTTGTTCGACTTGCTGGACCGTTTTGCCGGATCTCCCTCGGACAGGGACACAGTATGCATCAAAGAAATATTTTCTCTCTTAGAGGTCCTTCTTTTCAATCTATCTGACGAGACAGCTGATAGGTTTGTTTTTGGGTGGACGCTCATCAATCCCACTTACAATTATTCATCAGACTTGCACTTATTTTACCCACCCGCATAAGTTCTTTACTGAAAATTTTGAATGCTTCTCATTCACACGAGACGCTGGAAAGCCTCAGTCGATCTTTCCTCCTCTTAGCAACTTGTAGGCTCTTTCCTCTGCTCCAAATTACTGTTCTGACCGTGCTTTAGACAGTGCATTCCGTGGGCAAATGTTAGTCCCGGTGCAGGATGCTGACTCTGGAACTTCCGATCACAAAGACTCACCTTTTCTTCATCATCTCTGCACATACCTATTGAATAACTTCCGTAGCAGCTTCATCGAAGTGAGCTCCTGGTTTTCTTCTCAGAAAAAAATCTGTCGCTGACAATACAAACAGAATACCACTTCCTATTGCAACTTACTAGGTTGTTTAGCTCAGTTGTCCCTGTCACAAGCAGAATCATTAGTTCAATCAAGCATAGTAATTCCTACCTTGACCTATATGATCGCTGAGATTTCTATGGTGCTCTGGAATGACGATGGATCGAGCCTTACAAAATCTCAATCACAATCGTAAGTTTTTTCCCCTTGGTCTCTCTCTTTGATTTAACAAAACCCAGTTTTATCCGCTTCATTAATCAAAGTCTTTTTCTCCTTCATCACCTTGTACATTCCTCCGAACCAATCGTACGGCTACACGACAAGTTACAACACTTTTCTTATATCGATAATCTTGTGCATATGTTCATAGTCAGCTTTGGCCAATTCAGTTACGCGGATCCTCCTGACTGGATTGACATTGAAGGGAAAAAAGAATTAGAATGTCTTGTCGGTACGTTATTAATTGACTGTACTTCTTACATCTCGGTAACCTGTGTTGTCTAGACATCGCTCGTGGTCTCCTGGATCTTGCTGTTGATGGTCCTGAAGGAGTTAGCATCTGGGCTGCCTACCAGATAGAACTAGACAGCGAGACAGACGACGAGGAAAGAGAAGCCCGGCTCATGGACGACGACATGCAATCCTAAAACCCACGATCTTTTATTCTTCTTCTCCATCTCAAGTATAATTTCCAAGCATGATATACAACATCTATTAACATTAACTTAATATCTATCTGTGACTCGAGTCCAGGAGTTCAAGTGCAAAAGATTGTTCCGATTGAGATGCCAAAGTAGGGACCAAGCTAACCAAATGTGAGATGAGAGTTGTTTTTTCCAAAGATCAGATTCCAGACACTTACGTGGTTCAAGATATCTCCTTTCAATATATTTGGCACAGTTTTGACGGTGCATTGATCATTGGTGGTATCATCGTCACCTAGTAGATTTTTACAAAATCCAGGCGTCAACCGTCGAGTAGAAAACACTCACCTGGACATAACACTGCATTTTCGGAGGAGGTGATATGTATCTCACCAGCAGGATGATGAAATCCCAAGGACCTGCCCGGCACAATTGGGACAATATCTTTTTCGTTGTTGATGCGTTTGAAGTTAGGCACCTACGCAAAGGAATTAGGTGTGGTGAGAAGAGAATATCACTGGGGTTTGACTGCATACTGGATCTCACCTTGGTGTCGACGAGTTGAGCCCAGGCTATATTGCCAACACGTGGTGTGCCGTATGTGAACGCTTGAATATTGGTTGAGGTTGGTAGATTCAACACAAAGAAGACCGCATCAAGCTCGGCCAATCCACCTCCTAGTGAGTGACCGATCTACATCTTGGATGACACAGACTGAAGTGCTTTAATATAAGTTCAACATACACAAGTCACAGTCTGCGTGTTGTGGACGATCATCAATTTCTTGACTTCTTCCAGAATTTCCGGAGCTGTCAGAGCATGTTCGTCGCGGAATCCGTCATGGACTTGAACAGTGGAAGGAATTCCGGGAAATAGGGCAGCATTCAAGGGCCCCTTCACGATATTGACATCCGTCAAGATGGATAAACTAGAAGATGATCAATGGCGATTTCATTTCAGGATTGATTTCTCACAATTTTGTGGGGTCCGTTCCTTCATGAGCGACAACCACGGTGTCCCGGTCCTGCCAGTAACCGACAAAGACTTGGCTCAACATGATAAATCCGATCAATATAAATTCAAGGTGATAGGCGCACAATTTTGTACAGCATCTCCATCCCCGCCGACGAGAGTAGGTTGAAATCCAGGCAAGGCATCGCACGCGCCTACGGTGGTTTTAGCGTTTCGTGAGGTTGTATCAATTGTATAAAGGTACATTGGACATACTGCCACAGGACCAGTCCTTGAGTTTTGTCGTTGGACAGTATGCTGCACGAGCAAACTGTGTATATGGTCTCAGTCCTGTAATTTCGTCGCTTGACAGTGGTGCAACATCGCGATTCTTCAAAATTGCATGGGGAGCAGCGATCGCTGTCACAATGAGAGTACACGCCATGAGCAAGCATCTCAACATGGCTGCTTTGATTATTTCCCTATATTCAAGAAATCAGAACCCGATCGACTCTCGATGTGGTGCACAATTGTCCGGAAGCTAGTTCTCTTCATATTGCCATTCATCTGATCGTTTCATCTGAGATATTCTCCTCCCTCTATGCAAAGTGATTTTGAAGTAAAAAAGTAGGCAATAGAATGTGGCGCAGAAGCAGAGGGACGTTTACTTACTAAGTTGATATTAAAAGTGTAAAAAAAAGTGGATCAAAGAGGAGGGGACCGATTAACTGAATTATGCTCTTGTGTAGGTATTCATATCAATATATATATTGTAGCAGCATAGATGACATGTACCACACTCCTTGTCGGATCAGAATTCAATAGTTGAAGATTATTTCCATTTTAGTATCATCTGCCTTATATGGAAATAACATCAAGTGAGTCCTGATCTAGCGAATGGTCCGATCACGTTGCTCCAGATACAGCATCAGAACAGGCACGTTGTCCCCTCAACTGAATTTGACTTAAGTATAGTACTTTGTCTTGATGCTGTGACAAGCGCACAGAGCGTCTCACACTCAGCGACCGTTACGGTTGAATCTGGTTGCGTGGACCCAAGGATCGGTACGTCATATCACGTCGTGAAGGCGCTGATCGTCAAGAAAAAAGAATATCGTAGTCAATTATTGTTCAATTTTCAGGTGCTCGCCAGCCAGAGTTTCTACCGGGGTATTTTACTATTAAAAGTGGCAGTAGGATCGTTCTCTTTAAGACAAGCTTTAAAAAATACGTGAGAATAGAAATGAGGGCAGCCATGACCCGATGGGGAATCGGGAAGGGCGTGAACACGAACACGCTGGCTACGCGGAAACGGACGACGTAACACTGTCCACTCGTCCTGGAAAGACCAGAAGCGAGTGATCTTGTTGTTGCCTTGACTCCTGGAGAATCATGTCTCCGGAGACAACAAGACAAGATGAAACACGAGCACCAGGAAGCGCATCACCAAGGGTCATTTGACCTTGACTAAGTAAGCATCCTGACTTGTCAACCACGCATCTGCAATTGTGTTTGCATTCACGGTTGCACGACAGGGTATAAATATACCGATGATTAATCAACATAAATGCTTATCTTTGATCTTGGATCCTTTCCCAAACACTGTTCAAGACTTCACCTGTTGATTTCTCCATCAAAATCCCCTTTCGCAGAATTTATCTGTTAAACTACACTTTTTCTATGAGCTCAGGATCTATTCAAGGTCGTCGAAAGGGACCAAAGCAGCTCCCCCGTATTGATCTAACAGTATCAACACCACCGAATTCTGGAGTTTCAGATAGATTCCCTCGGCCACCCAGTCCGAGTACAGTTCACCCGGAAAAAGTTGTGGATGCACATGTTATTGGAGATCCCGATTTGCAAAAGTGGCAAAAAGAAGTCGGCGGGTTACTCGGAAGCCGTGCCCACGGTGTGGTTTTATCCTCCTCAGTAGACAAGGCCGAGGAAGTGCCTAAAGAGTGAGGGATATATGTAACTTGAAATGCGGATATTGACGCGTTCTTAACAGAATAGGAGGCGTCAAAGTACTGTCTGTCATGGTCCCTGTTGACTTAGAGGACCCTTCATCTATATCCATGGCAATTGCTGCAAGAAGTAAATTCAGTGTCCCAGTCTCTTTCTCTGCTGTGTTCTCCAAGTCTACTCCAGAAGCAGCTGCAGGTCTCCGAGAACTTCTTCAGCAAGATCAGCCTGTGGAGCTTGAGGTCCAGACAAGCATCTCTGATGACTCCTCGGAAGGGTTGGAGGAATTCTTGACACGTGCTACCTCAGAACTTGAAGTAAAATCCTCTATCCTTTTGGGTGAGTGGAATTTTGGCATTTCATTGGCATAAGACCTAATGGTGGGTTTAGCCAATGTCCTCCCGCCTCCTCTTGACTTGGATATGCCGACTTCAAGATTGATAAACAATCCAATTTATCACACATATCAGACGCGGATAGCTGCGCTTTCCCTTTTCCCGTGTGTGTGTATCAAGTACCTACCTCCGGCATGGGGTATCGCGACACCATCAACTTCATTGCCTGACGCAACGGAAGAAAACTCAGGAGACAAAGAGCAACGAGAATGGAAGCGCAGGATTAAGATGTACTGTATGTGTATTTGACTATATGCCTGTGACGATATGAAGTCTGACCTGAGCATCTAGTGGCACCGGTCATAGAGGCATTTGGTTTCCAGCGCATTGTCTTTGGATCGTCTAGTTCATCACAGGTGGAATCCAATTCAAGGGATTGGTACAATTTGGCGCGAGAATCACTTGCTGAACTTGGAGTGGAACAAGAATGTATTGATAGCGTATTCTTGCTGAATGCGCAAGATGTGTATGGAACCAAATGAGGAACCAAATGAGGATATGCGTGGGAATATATCGATTCCTTTGTTTATATTGACTCCTTTGTTTTATCTACCATACATGGAAATCTTGGTATCCCGTAAAAAGCCTGGTCCATGGCGCAATCAGTGATCGAATCGAATTGAAGATTTGCAGCCGTGTGCTTGCAAGATGGCACCCAACAAAGCATCAACACGGATGATAATATGGTCGAAAAAAGCCCTGTTAGTACGAGTTGTGGGCGTCAGTATCCACAATAGGATCCACGTGATTCAGGGCCTCAATGGTCAAATGGCGGCGCATCCTTCCCAACGTGTGGGCCCTTGTCACAGTTTCTGGCCTGACAAGGTATTTTATCTTAATCCCGGAATTTCTTTCTCTGTTCTATTGTGGGTCGTCTTCCTTTGTCTCAATATCCTATGTCCCGGTCCCCGAGCCCGATAAAAGACAGAGCGCCCAAGGAAACCACTGAATTGTCGTAAGTCCGGGATTAGCGTGTCCATTGGCACATATTTCACCCTAGAAATAGCAGGAAATCCAGTCCTGATTGCGTATGCCATCTAATCATGCACCATTTAACCCATTTGACAGTCATTTCTAGGTAACAAGGCAGTCCCCAGAACTGGAATCCACTGAATCGGCTGCACCGCAAATCATTGTTCGCGATCCAAGCCCACAACGGGATCAACCGGTTACCAGTACCTATGAGACTTCAGTGAAATTGGAGGACCCTGGTCTGCTCCCCGAACAAGAGCTACCGCCTGCAGCTCCAAGAACGTCTTCCTTCAGCCCAAGTCCTGCTGCAACAGGACCTCAGCTGTCGTCGACAAGCCCAACTTTGGGGCCCCCACCCTCCAACTCTGCAACACCTTCCCCACATCTTTCTACAATGAGTACTTCAGATAATTATGTACAGGAGACAACAATGCAAATCCCAGTGACCGTCACCAAACAGGTGAGACAAGCGGATAATACATCATTCATCACAGGAAGATTCCGCCTCTCCCAATCCAGTGCAACTCCGAAGCCTAGAAGTGGGAAGCGCAATTCTAAGTCTCAGCCACTTCAGGCCTACCCCAATAACATCACTCGTGACAAGCCTACAAGTTCGAATCAAGCCGGACTTCGTGCTGTTTACCAAATCCGTGTACCGGTGTCGTCTCAGCCCTTTCAACCATACAATGTTCCGTCACAACCCAATGTACTGTCTGGTCCTACGGATGGTGCCAACTATACACCAGCCAATCACTCACAATTCGCCAATCATTATCGCCGGAACTATGAATATGAATCCCAGCCACCTCGTTCTAACAGTGCAGATGTTAAGATGGGCCCTCCGCTTGGTGATACATCAACGTCAGGCCGACCTAGTCAGCTTCGACATCACAGAGGCGACGACCGCCTTGTAACTGCCTTGATTGAAGATAACAGACAAGATCCTCCCGATCACCTATTGGCAGAGGTCTTCATTCGCTGCTGGAGTGGTGGTCGTCCTGAAGAGCTATGGTGTGATGCCAAAGATTTTGTAAATTCTGATGCCTGTTTATTCATGTACCGCTTGGACTCATTTCTCCTTTTACAATAGAGCGAGGCTCTCCAGTCTAGTACTTCTAGAATTGATGGTTAGTGATGTATTCATTTCTTATTCAACCTTTTCAAAGTTTTTCAATCTATAGGACCAGCCAAGGTTTTTACTCAGCGTGGGGCATACCGACAATGCTTTCTTAGAATAACCCGTGAACAAGAGGATCGATTTAACTCGATGAATCTCGCTTTAGCTTCTGACAGGACTATTCCTATTTCTGTCGAATCTGTAAGTCGTATATTGGCGCAATTTCTATGTAACTTACTTTATTCTTCAGTGGGAAGCTCCTCAATCAAAGTTTGGTGTTGACTCGAGGACGTCCTGGAACAACTCCTCGACTTTTCCCCAGCCTCATGCTCACGCATCTTCTGAATCGCAGTATCATTCTTACAGACATGCTCGGCCGCCTTCGCCACAAGAGCAACATTTCCCTCAGTCTCAACAACATCCCTCGCCACATTCCCGATCTCCACATCTTTCCCACTCCTACGAACACCCCGATGATCGGAGATATGGCTCAGAGATTACCAGGAAACGTCCTTCTTATGATGGCTCAAGCTTGCCTGAGAATGCCCCAACATCTGCCTTACGACGAATATCGTTCAATACCCAGGTTTCTGGCCGTGCTATTGACGACTGCGAAGCCTCTGGCTCTCAATGTTTATATCCTCGGAAGAGACGTCTCACAGAATCCTCCCTCATCAATGGGCAAGGCGATGGTATGAATGCTAGGCCCGATTCAAAAGCTTCAGGTTTTGACCCAACTTTGACAGAGATTCATCAAGTCGTCTCGGATATGTTTGATGAGCTCATGGCGACCGACTCCTCGTTCTCTAACTGCATGTGTTTAATTGAAAGTCCTGTGTTGCTTGACATGATTAGAGCATACCATGAAGTTGATGTGATTTGTAATAAGTACGTTGGTCGTCTCCTACCAGTGCAAGGAACCCCATCATCACACAAAATCTCTGAGGTGAATCTTCCGCCTTTCTGTAAGTAAATTTCATTGACCGTTTCTGTAGATTGATGTTGTCCGATGTCTTCGAGTTGAGGACCCTCGCAGATTTCTAACCGAGTGCTGGGAGATGCTGCGGCTACTCGAACTATATGGAGTGGGAGGACAACGGAGTGAAAATCCAAAAGTTGTCGAAATGCTCCAGGAAAACTATCGCCCCAGTCTTAGTAATGTCCAACCTATCGAACTGCTCAGAAATCTTCTGAAAGATCTAGATGCCCAATGGTTGCAAGAGCATCCGGAGGGTGGAAGCCAAGATACACGAATCACGACATGGGTGACTTAAATTTTTTTACCGTATACTGCTGCTTTTTTGCAATTTGCAATGCTTGTTCGCGGAATGCTTTGTCGCACTGCTTTCGCTGTTTTCTTTCTCTATTGTCAACTATTTTTGTAGTATATACCTATGTAACGGGCTAGCGCATGGAAATAAAGCAAGTCGAGGATTCCCGATTTGGAAAATTCTCTAAACTCCGACCGATCAAGTGATTTTGGGACGCGTTCGTATAACACCTTTTTTATCAGACTGGCTAATCATGACATCCAGCATTGAATTGATAAACCCAAAAGCTGAGAGTGTACGGCGTGCGGCGGCTTTACAGGTATGGTGTTTCTATCGCTTGTCACCGTTTTTTCTGAACTGGACGTATAACAGGTGAACACCACTGGCGCAGTAGGTCTTGCGAATGTCGTCAAGGGAAATCTCGGTTAGTCGTCCCTATTTACTCAGCAGGCATCGATATTTACTGAGACGTATATGATACAGGGCCGAGAGGAACGTTGAAGATGCTCGTGGATGGTGCTGGTGAAATCAAAATCACAAAGGACGGCAAGGTGTTGTTATCTGAGATGCAAATCCAGAATCCTACAGCCGCCATGGTGGCACGAACGGCCGTTGCCCAAGATGACCAAGTCGGAGATGGAACTACTTCGGTCGTGCTGCTCGTCGGAGAACTGCTAAAACAAGCAGAGAGATATACGTCGGAAGGCGTACATCCCACCATTATTGCGGAAGGATTTGACCTAGCGAAGAAGGATGCCTTGAAGGTATGAATATTTTTCAAAAAAGAGATAATGAAATCAAGTGCCAGAAAGCTCAATCAGTATTATTATTTCCAAACACCTTTTACAGTTTTTGGATGAGTTCAAGGTCCCTACTAAAGCTGATCGGGAAACCTTGATCAACGTCGCCTATACTTCGCTGGCCACGAAACTGAACGCGGTTCTTGCCAAGAAACTCGCGGCAGATGTCGTTGATGCCGTGCTTACGGTCCGTCCTCCGCCACCTGCGGCAGGTAATTCAGACTCTCTAAAAAAACTATCCTATCGGGTTATTGACGTTTGATTCCTTAGATTCCGAAGAACAGTTCCGACCTCCCATTGACCTCCATATGGTTGAAATCATGAAGATGCAACATCGTACAGCATCTGAAACGCAGCTTGTCCGAGGCCTCGTTTTGGATCATGGTGCACGCCATCCCGATATGCCTAAACGAGTAGAAAACGCGTACATCTTGACTCTTAATGTCAGCCTGGAATATGAAAAGACGTGCGGAAATATCTTTCCTTGCATAAGCGTTTTCCCTGTTTTTGATCAAGTATTATTCTCCCAGTGAGGTCAACTCCAGCTTCTTCTATTCTACAGCGGAACAGAGAGAGAAACTTGTAGAATCAGAGAGGCGGTTTACGGATGCCAAGGTCAAAAAGATTATTGATTTCAAGAACCTCGTGTGCGATCAAGCGGTTGATGATGATGATGATAATTCACAAGGGAAGAAGAAAAAGAAGAATTTTGTGGTCATCAACCAAAAGGGCATTGATCCTATGAGTTTGGATCTGCTCGCCAAGAATGGTATTCTTGCACTTCGGAGAGCTAAACGTCGTAACATGGAACGGTGAGTGTCCCTCCCTTTCTGAGCGGGGGCGCGCGCGCTCTCCCGTTTTTCCCTCCCTTTTCTGAACTTTCTGTTCAATAGCCTACAGCTACTCTGCGGTGGTGCTGCCCAGAACTCTGTTGACGATCTGACACCCGATATCCTTGGTTGGGCTGGGCTCGTCTACGAACACACCCTCGGCGAAGAAAAATACACCTTTGTCGAACACGTCAAAGACCCCAAATCCGTGACGCTGCTCATCAAAGGACCCAACGGACACACCCTTCAACAAGTTCAAGACGCGCTTCGTGACGGTTTACGGACGGTCAAGAACGCGATCGAGGACGCATCGTTGGTTCCAGGAGCAGGTGCTTTTGAAGTCGCCTGTTCGGCTTATTTGAAGGGTCCGGTTAAAAAGTCTGCGAAAGGACGTGCAAAGATGGGGGTAGATGCGTTTGCGGAGGCTTTGTTGGTGATTCCAAAGACGTTGGCCGCGAATGGTGGTTTTGATGTTCAAGATGTGGTCGTCGCTCTTCAGGCTGGTTGTTTTTTTTGGATTTCATAAAGGAAGATTTTTATCTTTTATTTAGGACGAGCAAGCTCAAGGTCATGTTGTGGGCGTCGATTTAGAATCGGGTGAACCTTTCGATCCTGCGGTTGAAGGGATTTGGGATAATTATAGAGTCAAGAGACAAATGCTCCATTCTTGGTGAGTGGGAAATATCAATATCTGTTCTATATATATACCGACACACTTTTTCTTTTTTTCGCACAGCTCTGTCATTGCTATCAATCTACTTTCGACAGATGAAATTCTCCGAGCTGGTCGGAGTTCACTCAAACCGGATGGTGGTGGTGCTTAGTCAAACCGGATACATAAGATTGATTTAAAAGTGTTTTTTTTCCCTTCTTCCTTGTTTTTCCTCGCATTGAACAATATACGTGGAGGAATTTTTGATATTAAATAGTTATAACTTTCTTGTGTGTGGGTTAAAAAAACGGGTGCCAAAAAATTGTTTTCTTCGAATGCAAGCAGAAATAAAAAGAATAAAGATACACAGTTGAAGAGAGAGAGAGAAAAACACGTCGTACAAAGTGAGGACAGTGAGGAGACATTATAGCATTGGTCATTAAGATAAGAAAAAAAAATCCAATTATAAGAACAAAAGACCAAGAAAAAAGAAAAAGAACAAGAGACCACTCCATAGCCATCCACAAAAAAGTTGTTTCAAACGACAATATCATCCCATCCAGCGTGGACAAACGTCGGCTTCGTCATATAAACATCATCTGCTGCACGAAATCGCATCGACCACGTGTTGGGTTTAAAAAAACGGTGGTGAGCGCGCAAAGGAGGGTTCGAGACCACCGGATAAACATGGACCAAGTCCAATGCCGTCACAACACTGGACCTTTCATCTTCAGAAATACAACTAAAATGGGAATTCGACGTCGGACTTAATGAGGCCGAGTGGAGTCCCTCATCGCTCACCTGTACGTGAAAAAAAAGAGGGAGAGAAGATAGAGATAGAGAGGGTGAGGGAGAGAGAAAGGGAAATTGTAAACAAAACTATTGAAATGACAATAATCAACTACAAACCTCGTCATTATCATTATCATCACCTCCAACGTCAGATCTCGGGTCATGTGATCTCCGAACTGTCTGTTCTCCCTGGCCTTCCTGCCCTTTTGCGGCTGTAGCCGTCTCCGTGTCGGGTGCAACAAGTCCAGTAGAAGCCCATCGGCGCTTCGCGTATGTAAATGGCGAGGGCTTGAACGTCAACCGAGCTCTCGGTAAATTCGTGGCTTTGGCATCGACAGAGGCTTCATGGTCCACCAAATCAATCGTGTTAGCTGGGGGTGATAAATAATCCTCGGGGGTTTCAGGTCCCTGATCATCCTCCTCCTCATCTGAGGAAGACGACACGTCGCCATCATCATCACCATCGCACAACACGGGATTAGCCCAAACCTTGAGAGCAAAACGAAGGGGATTCGGATTTGACACAAGGCTAGCTCCCTTGAACGTTGACATTCGACGAGGGAGGACTTTTTGTGCCTGGGAAGATTCACTTGATCGCTTCTTTCTAGGAAGCTCTTCTATCTCCTCATTCTCATCCTCTCGCTTCCTGCGAAGAGAAAAACGAGTAGGTTTGGAGGGCTCTGATTTCTGCTTGTGTGATGGATCTTTCGCAAGTTTGGCAGCACGCTGCTGAGACCTGAGCTTCCTGCCAAATCGACCATTAGTAGTACGGGGTTGTGAGATACCTAAGTTTGAGGGAATCTCGGTGGGAATCTCCTCAACTTTGATGATAGTAGAATTAGAAGAGGGGGAGGAAGGTAGGGTGTTGACGATTTGATCAGACAATCGAGGTCTGCCTCTTTTGCGCTTGCTGCTTTCAGAAACCGATGTATCGGAGGAGACT
>Ga0153951_1000030_pt1 | contig 55892 bp, 58 predicted proteins | sample TSNJ035MetaG_FD_102278 | JGI IMG/M metagenome (GOLD analysis project Ga0153951, IMG submission 102278) | Attine ant fungus gardens microbial communities from New Jersey, USA - TSNJ035 MetaG | ecosystem: Host-associated > Fungi > Mycelium > Unclassified | place: USA: New Jersey, Wharton State...
AGGATGAATAAGTCCGTGATGATCGCGCCATCCGGGCCGGTGACTGGCATGTATTGGTAGAGTTGCGTTTCCAAGCGGATTTTCGGTGCGGCGAGCCCTGGCACCCGAACTTGATCACTTTCAACGGTTGGCAGTGCCAGTTCAGTGAGCTCACTTTGGTCCGGCGTCAGACTGGCGGCACTTTGGTTCATTGGACCAACCAGGTCCTGGCTGACGATATGCACCACGGCTTCTTCATTGGCCAAGAGGTTGACTGCCGTGTCCTTGGGGCCGTTTTGGCGCAGGATGGCGACTGACAACAAAGGCAATTGATTACTGATGCCGGTGAAAAAGGAAAATGGCGCCAGATTGACGGTCTGTAAATCCGGGGTCTGCGTGGTCATCCACGCAATCGGGCGCGGGATAATGCTGCCAGATAACAGCTTGTATTGGTCCCGCGCTGACAAATCAGCGGCATTAATGTCCATACGACACCTCCTAGTGAGATAGTGTACCGCAAAAATTACAGAATGATAAATGACCGGGCCAAAACAAAAAGCTGTGGCGACCGGTGTGGGCCGACACAGCTTGTTTGAATTAACCTTGAATTTCGCCGTCGCCAGTGATGGTGACTGACTTCGATTCGCCAGTTTGGCGGTTACGGACGTTGAAGATAAAGCCGGACCCGTCACTGGTCATCCCTGATTGCTCAGCTGAATACTGAGCGGCAGGGTATTTCTGTAAAAGAATGGCGTATGCTTGGTCGACATATTTGATTTTACCGGTGCCGACGTTGGCATTATTGTTGTTCGAACTGCTACTGCTGCTTGAATAGCCGGGCACGAGAATTGGCACGACCGAGTCGCCGCCGCGATTGGCAGATTCAATAATGGCGGCCGCAATTTGAGCGTCAGACCACTGTTTATCATCCTTGCCAATATCGCGCAGTTGTTGGCGAGCAATCTGAATCATCGCCGCTGTTGGCACAAAACCAGACGAAGCAGACGAAGAACTCGTCGTGCTCGAGGTGGTGGCAGTGGTGTCACTGCTGCTGGTGAATGGGGATGAGCTTTCACTGAGTTTTGGCGTCTTTTCTTGACCTTCTGCAAAGTCAGCTAACGACTTTACGTCAAAAGTGGAGGACTTCATTGGCAGGCGCGAGTCCAAATAATAGTAATTGTCAGGGGCTTGCTCACTGAGTGAAATCTTGTTATCCAACACGTCAGCAATCGCATCGGGATAGCCGGCAGTCGTTGAATCACTCTCGGCATCCGCATCCGCAACATACTGGGTGATGGAGTTCGGGGTCTTTTCTGAGTAGGCCGTTGAATTGGCGTAGGCATAGACGTTAGCCTCTTTGCTCTTCAGCTTGAGTTGATTGCCTGATTTCGTGAAGGTCCCGTGGTCATTGATGACCATCGGCGTAGAATCTCGATCGTAAATCAGCAGCCGAGTGTAGCTCTTATTCTTTGAAAGCTTAATCCACACGGAGAGTTGGCGTAAGTTGTCCGTGGAGTCGGTCACGCTGCCAGAAGCCGAGTAGGTCCCCGCATCAAAGCTTGCCTTTTTGCTCGTGGCAGAGCTGCTGCTGGAGACGCTTGGGCCGGCAACATCGGGTGCCCGGCGAATCAAGAGGAAAGCCCCAATGAGAATAATGGCCAGACCGACCAAGCTTAAAATAATAACTAAGGTGGAACGATGATGTCTTCTTTGTTGACGCATAGCGAATGTGGCGATAAGAGGGAATCCTCCTATCTTCCTTTCTAGAAGTTGTATCCAGTATACCGAAAAATTATGAATTTTCTACAAAGAGTTCTTTAAGTCAGTGGTAATCAAGGTGTCAATCGGCCAGTCAAAAATCTCAACCGGCCACTGCGCTGTGGCAAACTGCTGCACTGGCGCCACGAGGCTGACGGTTGGCCCTGCATATTGGGCCAAGAACCGATCGTAATAGCCGCCGCCAAAGCCAAGCCGGTAATGGCAGTCCACCGAAAACGCAATCCCAGGGACAATGATTAAGTCGACGTTTTGATTCTGTTTGGTTTCGTCAAAAGCGGGTTCAGGAATGCCAAATTTGCTGGTGATGCTTGGCCCATCATCTGGCAAAAATGCCAGCTGATGTTTGGGCATTGTTTTAGGTAAATAGACTGTTTTACCAGCAGCTTTAGCGGCATCAATTAATGGCCCAGTGGGGACTTCAATGGGACTACTCACCGTGGTGGCGATGGATTGAGCGTGCTGCCAGAGGGGCAAAGCCAGCAATTGTTGCAACAGGTTTGCCCCAGCCGCTTGCGTTTCGGCGGCGTGGGCTTTGAGTCGGGCGAGCTGGGCTTGGCGAAACTCACTTTTGTTCATCGAGGACCTCCATTAACCATTGTTTGAGGACTTGCGCGTGGTTGTTGACTTCATCTTTGGCAGCATACAGCAAAATCACGGGCTGACTTTGGGCAGCCACAGTTTGGGCCAGGGCAGCCGCTGCCGGATTGGCATCGAGTTCTGCCCGATAACGCGTGGTGAACTCGGCGAATTTGGCGGGATCATGGGCAAACCATTGCCGCAACTCAGGTGTGGGCGCGACGGCTTTGGCCCATAGGTCAAGCTTGGCGGCTGCTTTACTGATGCTGCGCGGCCACAGCCGATCCACGAGCACCCGAAACCCTGGCTGCGATGGTTTGGCATAAATTCGATCCAGCGTGAGCATGTTAGCCCTCCTTAATCACTTTTGGTAGACTCAACCCTAATAATAACCCAATGAGGCCGATAACCCCAAAGATTGCGAAAGTGATTTGGAAGCTTAACGTGCTGTTGCCAGTGAGTGCCTGGCTTTGTTGCAGCGAGAAAGTGGCCAAGACCACACCGGCAGAACCAAGCAGTTGGCGCATGGTCGTGGTGACCGCCGTGCCATCAGCGAGCAAGTTTTTCGGCAAGGCGTTAGCACCAGTGGTGACGGCTGGCATCATCACAAACGCATTCCCTGCTTCCGTCACCATGGCCAACAAAATGGCGCCAATCAGGTTCAGGTGTGGGGTCAAAATGGTCAACAACGCAAACCCTGCCACGATCAGGCTCATCCCAATCAGGACCACTCGCCGAGGCCCAAATTTATCGAGCATTTTCCCTGAATAAGGGTTCAATAAGCTCAGACCCACTGCGGCTGGGACCAGTGACAGCCCTGACACCAACGGACTGACGTGCAAGTGCGTCTGGAAGAACAGTGGCATGACAATGGTGGTTACGATGAGAGCGATGTATGAAATCCCCGTCAGGAACACAGCTTGGGTGAAGCGCTTCGTCGCAAAAACGCGCAATTCCAGCAGCGGTTTGGTCCGGTGGAGTTGGCGATAAACGAACCAAACTGCCGCTACAATCGCGACAACTGCAATCACAAGTAACGCCACACTCACGCCCTTAGTCAAACTGGTCAGGACGTAAAGCAAGGCGGGAAAACTGGCCGCTAGCACGACCGAGAGCCAATCAAATGGACTTTGATGTAATGCCATCACTGGCTTAATGGTGATGTAGGACAAGAGGAAAACCACGATGCAAATGATCAAGAATAAGACGAACAAAGCTTGCCAGTGGAACCAGGTCAGGAGAATCCCGGAAATGATTGGGCCCACGGCTAAGGCAGAGCCCATGACCAAGCCGGCAATCCCCATGATTTGGCCACGCTGATCTTCAGGCGTAATCGTCATTAAGACGGTCTGGAAGCTTGGGAAAATAATCCCGACCGCGAGTGCTTCGAGCAGGCGGCCAATCATCAATACAGAAAAGCTGGGCGCCCAAACACACAGGAGCGTCCCGATCCCGAAGGTCGCCACGACGGCTTGAAACAGCCGGTCAAAACGGATATTTTCGAGCAGCCAGGGGCTGACGGGAATCATCAGGCTCATGACGAGCATGAAGCCGGTCGTCAGCCACGAGACCGTGCCGGCGCCGAGATGAAAGGTCCGCATAAACGCTGGATAGGCGGTGCTGAGCGCGGATTGAGAAATGGACATCGAAAAAGTGCCAGTCAATAACGTGGCAATAAATGCTGGATGATTAAATTCTGTCTTTTGCATAATACGCCTCCTAAGCTATTTCTAGCCTAGGCCAAAAAGAATTCATTATCAAGAATGATTCTAATTTGGAAGTGATTAACCTTTGTCAGACGGCTCTTTTTGCCTTCGGCTTCTGTGCCGGTGGAACGCTGTGGACACAACTTTGAGCCCGAAACCCGTGGTCTCAAAGCTTGGTCTTGTGCTAATCCGTGGCCGGCTAAGCACAACCTCACAGCTGACCGGCTGAAGCCATGCGGCCAGCTTTCGTCAGAGTAGATTTAGCGTTGATTGCCTTTGGCTTCTGTGCCGGTGGAACGCTGTGGACACAACTTTGAGCCCGAAACCCGCGGTCTCAAAGCTTGGTCTTGTGCTAAGCCGTCACCGGTTAAGCACAACGTCACAGCTGACCGGCAGAAGCCGTGCGGCAATCAGAGTTCCATTCACAATCGGCTGTGTCCGATTCACAGGCATCAAAAAAGCGACCACCATCATGGTAGTCGCTGATATTTTTTGTGAATAGAACTGGATTAAACTGGCAGCGAGCGGCAGAGAATCCGCCGGTCAGCTGTGAAATTGTTCAAGGTTGAGTGGGTTTCTCAACCCTGAACAAGGTCGAGCTTGGAGACCGCGGTTTGGGCGGGCTTCAAGTCGGCCCACAGCGTTCCACCGGCGAGATTCTGCAGCAACGCTGCACATCAAATCCAGTCATTCCAAACGGCAAGTTTAGCCGATGCTTGGCACGAGGCCGATGACACCGAGAATCAGGTAGATATTCAGGCCAGTCAGGATAATCGAGACTGCCCAGGCGGTGTACTTGACCCACGCCTTATTCTTGAATTCGCCCATGATTTTCTCACTGCTGGAGAAGACAGTCAGTGGGAACATGGCAAACGGCAAGGCGACACTCAGGAAGACTTGTGACAGCGTCAGCAATTCTTCGATTTTGGCTTCATTATCTTGGTAGATAATGGCAAAAATCAGCACTGGGATCACACTGAGTAACCGGGTGATCAACCGCCGCGCCCACATTGGCATCTTCATGTGGATGAAACCTTCCATGACCACCTGCCCGGACAAAGTCCCGGTGATGGTTGAGTTTTGCCCAGATGCCAGTAAGGCCAGGGCGAAGAGCATGGATAAGACTGGGCTAGCAATGGAGCCGGCGATGTCTTTGTTTTGCAGGGCGTAGAACAAATCTTCAAAGCGTCCGAGGCTTGAGGCATGGCCGAAGAACAGAGCCGCACCCAAGATTAACAGTAGACAGTTCACCACAAAAGCAATTGTTAATTGAATGTTTGAATCAATCACTGTGAATTTCAACGCTTTGCGCAACTTTTTAGGATCATGACGATCATATTTGCGGGCTTGGGCAATTGACGAGTGTAAGTAGAGGTTATGTGGCATCACTGTCGCCCCAACAATCCCCAGGGACAGGTACAGCATGCCTTTATCAGTCACGATATTTGTATGTGGCACAAAACCAGCGAACATTGAGCCAATATCTGGTTTTGCCAAAATCACTTGATATAAGAAGACAACTAAGATGACACCAACTAATGTGGCCACGATGGCTTCAATTTTGCGGAAGCCGAGGCGCATCAATAATAGCAGTAAGAACACATCGAATGCGGTGATAAAAATACCGGCGACAAGCGGGATGTGGAACAGCAGCATCAGGGCAATCCCAGACCCAATAATTTCAGCGATATCTGTCGCCATAATCGCTAATTCAGTGATAATCCATAGGAAGAAACCGCCGGCCTTGGACGTTTGATCCCGAGTTAACTGAGCCAAATCTTTCCCCGTGACCATGCCGACCCGAGCAGCCATGGCTTGCAGCAGCATGGCAATCAAACTCGAAATCAAAATGACTGACAGCAAGGCGTATTTATACGATGCCCCACCGGCGATACTGGTGACCCAGTTACCTGGATCCATGTAACCCACCGCGACCAAAGCGCCAGGACCAGAGTAGGCAGCTAATGTTTTCCAGAAGCCGGCATTATCTGGCACATCCACGGTGTTATTAATTTCCGACAGCGATTCGCCGTCTGCGTAATGAATGAACTTTTCGTGCCCGTTTTTGGTTAAATCTTCTGGGCGCAAATTTTGCTTGTTTTTGTCCTCCATTGGATTTCCCTCTTTCTGTGTCAGTGCTCCCACCAACCTAAATTGTTAGGTACTCCTAAACCATTTTCCATTGTATCGGTTCAGGCCTGTTTGGGCAACAGTTTTCACCCCCACAATTGAAATTTTCAAGGCTGTCAGGCGATTAAAAATAATCGTGCCGATGGAGCCACCACGCAACGAGGGCACACAAGACGGCGGTGATTGCCATCAGCCACCAAAAAGCGTTGTAGGCATGGGCAAATGGCAAGCGCACATTCATCCCATAAATCCCGCCGACAATTGTCGGAATGGTGAGAATGATGGTCAGTGAGGTGAGCACTTTCATGATGAGGTTGAGGTTATTCGAAATCACACTGGAAACGGCGCTATTATATTGTTCCAAGACCCGCTCCGTCGTTGAGACCATGCTCTGGGCCTGACTAGCTTCAACGCTGACGGCGTTAATTTGGTCAAGGTAGGCGGCGGTCGTAAAGTAGCGGTCATTAGAAACCAGTTGACGGAGAAAGTCTTGAGAATGACGTAGGGCATTTTCAAAGTAAATCAAACTTTTTTGCATCGACATGATTTGATACATTTGTGTATTTTTAGCCGCATGCCCGAGAGAACCTTCCAGACTGGCTGTTTCACCGTTGAGTTTGTCCATGGCATCCACAAACTGGTGGAGGGCCGTCCAGGTCAACTGGAGGGTGAAGGACTCAGGGTCGGCGGTCAGTGGGAAGGGGGCATTAGGAATCTTTTCGTTGATCGGTATCGGCTGATTAGCGATGGTCATCACCCAGTCTTGCCAGATGAATAAGGCGACAGATTGGGTGATGTACTGGCGATAGCCCATCGCATTGCGGCTTTCCACAGGAAAACGCAATAACATGAAGGCTGGGGTGTCATGGTCATCGTTAAAGCCATCAATGCGGGGATCTTCGTGCGGATCAGTCGCCGCCAGCACGTAACTGGGCGGCAAATGATACTGGGTCGTAAGCTCCTCAAGTTCTTGGGTGCTGGGGGCTTGGACCCGCAGCCAATGGGCCTTGGTGCCAGCGGGTGCGGTGATAATTTCCCCGTTGTCAATCGTATAAGCGATTTGCATATCATTCTCCTTGGGTGAGATGTTCAAGATGGGCAACAAGGTTCTGAGCCACAGGGCTAAGCACTTGGTTACGCCGGTACACCACCGAAATTTCAAAGTGGGGTTGATCAGGAGCAATCAGGGGCACGGTGACCAAATGGTCTTCTGGCGTCACAGCCAACTGTGCTAAGAAGCCCAGCCCCAAGTGTTGTTGCACCATCCGTTTGACCAGACTGACGTCGCTCGTCCGGTACAAGATATTTGGGGAGACACTTTCGGTCGCGGCAAACCAATCGAAGGCCTTTTCGTGGACAAAACCTTCATTCAATAAGATAAAAGGGGTCTGACCGACGGCTTCGAGATGCACGCCCTTGGACTTACTTAAATGATAGTCCGGTGACATCACCAGGGTAAAGGGAAAGCTCGCTAAGCGCGTGACATGCAAATCGGGACTGACCAGCGGGCCGCTGGAACCCAGCAACGCGACGTCGATTTCACCGGATTGCAGCGAGGCCAATAAATCAGCTGAGCCGGCTTCTTTAGTGGCTAACTGGCTCATGATCCCTGTATTAGCCAAGGTCTGGACGATGGTGGGGAAATAATAATTCCCAATAATCGGAGGTAAGCCAAAAGCAATGGTCTCAGGGGCTGTGAGCTCGGCTTCAATCAACGCAAGTTCATGCGTGATCACCAGAGCGTGTTGATACAACTTCTGCCCGGCTTCGGTGACGATTAATTGTTGGCGGCTGTGGTCACGGCTGATCAAGGTCTGATTATACTGTGATTCCAACCGTTTCAGCGCGAACGTGATTGTGGGTTGGGTGACGTGGAATGCTTGGGCCACCTGCGAAAAGTTTTTTAATTCCACGAGCTTAATAAAGTAGTCTAAATCGCGAGTATTCATGCGGCTGCCTTTCTTCGGTTATAAATAATATTTATTGTAACGCAATAAGTTGACTATAACTTTTTAAAGGGTTTAAAGTGCAACTTGTAAAGAATATTGATGGGAGGAAATATATATGAATTACACACCAGAACAGATTTTAGCAAACCCCTTCTTAAATAAGGGTGCTGCCTTTACCAAAGAAGAACGGAACGAATTAGGGTTGAACGGTTTAGTGCCACCTGCTGTTTTGACTTTGGATCAACAAGTCAAGCAAGTTTACGCGCAATACCAAACCAAGGTCTCTGATTTAGAGAAGCGCCTCTACTTGATGGACATCTTCAACACCAACACTGTGTTGTTCTACAAGTTGTTCTCAGAACACGTCGCTGAATTCATGCCAGTGGTTTATGATCCAACTATCGCTGACACGATTGAAAACTACAGCGCATTGTTCTTACAACCACAAAATGCGACCTACTTGTCAATCGATGATCAAGACAATATGGAAGAAGCCATTATGAACAGTGCCAATGGCCGCGATATTCGTTTGATTGTTGTGACTGACGCTGAAGGGATTCTTGGTATCGGCGACTGGGGGACACAAGGTGTCGATATTGCCGTTGGTAAGTTGATGGTTTATACCGCTGCTGCTGGGATTGACCCAAGCCAAGTGTTACCTGTTGTGCTTGATGCTGGGACCAACAACAAGGCGCTCTTAGATGATGACTTGTACTTAGGGAACCGTCATGAACGGGTCTACGGTGACAAGTATCACGCCTTTGTTGATAAGTTCGTTGAAATCGTTGAACGCCGCTTCCCTAACTTGTACTTGCACTTTGAAGACTTCGGCCGTAGCAATGCTGCTGAAATCTTGAACCGTTACAAGGACAAGATCACCACCTTCAATGATGACATTCAAGGGACTGGGATCATCGTGCTTGCTGGTTTGTTGGGTGCTTTAAACATCTCCAAGCAAAAGATGACCGATCAAATTTACTTGAGCTTTGGTGCCGGGACTGCTGGTGCTGGGATTACAAGCCGGATTTATGAAGAATTCATTCAAGAAGGCATGAGCCCTGAAGAAGCGAAGAAGCACTTCTACATGGTTGACAAGCAAGGTTTACTGTTTGACGACATGACTGACTTAACCCCTGAACAAAAGCCTTTTGCCCGTTCACGGAGCGAATTCAGCAATCCAGATAGTTTAACCAATCTTGAAGCCGTTGTGAAGGCAATCCACCCAACCATCTTAGTTGGGACTTCAACCGTTCCTGGTACGTTCACTGAAAGTATCGTGAAGGAAATGGCTGCTCACACCGAACGCCCAATCATCTTCCCATTATCAAACCCAACCAAGCTTGCTGAAGCTAAGGCTGAAGATTTGATCAAGTGGACTGATGGTAAAGCCTTAGTTGCGACTGGGATTCCAGCTGCTGACGTGACTTACAATGGCGTCACTTATCAAATTGGCCAAGCCAACAATGCCTTGGTATACCCAGGTCTTGGCTTAGGGACGATTGCTTCAACTGCTAAGTTACTCAGTGATAGCATGATTTCTGCTGCTGCGCACAGCTTAGGTGGGATTGTGAACACCGATGCACCGGGTGCTGCTGTCTTGCCTCCTGTGACAAAGTTGGATGCTTTCAGCCAAACAGTAGCTTTAGCTGTTGCTAAGCAAGCTGTTGCTGACGGTTTGAACAAGGAAGACATCAAAGACGTCGAAAAGGCAGTCGCTGATATGAAGTGGGTTCCTGAATATCAACCATTAAATAATATTACCGTAAACAAGGAGGGGTAAGCTCTTGACTGCTTTAGCAACTTCAATTCAAAGTATTTTAACCATTGTGATCATTATTGCGTTGGGTTATATCTTACAACGTAAGGGCTGGTTTGATGACAAGTTCGGGGGAACAATCTCTAAATTACTGATGCAAGTCGCTTTACCTGCATCAATCTTTATCCAAGTGTTACAAAAGCTCACATTAGATAAACTGGTGAGCCTGTCATCTGGCTTAGTTTACGGCTTTGGGGCCGTTATCTTAGGGTATATCGTGGCTTTCTTACTCGTTTGGATTTTGAAAGTCCGTCCAGGTCGTCGTGGGACGTTCATTAACATGTTCGTCAACGCCAACACTATCTTCATTGGGTTACCATTGAACTTGGCGCTGTTTGGCGATAAGGCTGTGCCTTACTTCTTGATGTACTATGTTGTGAACACCGTGTCTACATGGACCTTAGGGGCATTCTTGATGTCTTGGGATGATCCAACCAAGACCAAAGATGCATCCGGCAAGTCTACCTTCAACTGGAAGAAACTTTTACCAGCACCATTGGTTGGTTTCTTAGTTGCCTTGGTCTTCTTGTTACTCCGGATTCCATTTGTTAACGTTGGCTGGTTAAGCTTTGCCGTGAACGGTTTAACTTATGTTGGTAGTTTGGTTACCCCATTATCCTTGATTTACATCGGGACCATCCTGGCCAAAGCTGGGTTCAAGTCAATCAAGTTCGATCGCGACACCATCGTGGCCTTACTTGGTCGGTTCGTCATTGCACCTGCTTTGATTGCTGGGCTGATTATCTTAGGGATGAACATGGGCTTCCATATGCCTAGCTTAGAAGCACAAACCCTCATCGTGCAGGCTTCTGCACCAGGTTTAGCTGTGCTGCCAATCTTAGCAACTGAAGGTCATGGTGACGTTGAATACGCAACAAACGTCGTAACATTATCAACTGTCTTGTTTGCCGTTGTTGTGCCAGTGATCATGATGTTAGTCGCAAACTTCTAACCTCAAATCTCATAATCAAAAAGAACCTCGTGGCGTTTGTCAACGCTATGAGGTTCTTTTTTTGTGGTTGGGGAGCGTGAGACAAGATGTTAGCACCCGTTTGTAAAAAGTGTTAGCATGGCCTTGTTGAAAATTTATAAGGAAGCAGATGATTTCATGGTAGCATTAACACAAGCAATGAAAGACATGATTGGCGCGCAACTCAACTTCTTGTCCACCGCTGATGAAGATGGCAATCCCCAAGTTGGTCCTAAGGGCACAATGCGGGTTTTTGATGATACCCATCTGATTTATAACGAACAAACTGGGAAGCAAGCTTGGCACAACCTGCATGTGAATGGTAAGGCAGCCGTTGCGACTGTCGACCACGCCGCTTTGAAGGGCTTCCGGTTCGAAGGCCATGTTGAAGGTTTCCACGACAATGACCAAATTTATCAAGATGCTGTCAAGTTTGCTGAAGAACGGCACTTGCCAGCCGTTATCGCCGCGGTTGTGATTGCCATCGATCGGGTTTACTTGCTCGATGCTGGCCCACACGCCGGGGACTTAGAGGAAGGCGAAGCAAAGCCAACCGACCACTTTACTCACTAATCTTTGTGAACACAACAGCAGCGCTTTAACCTGAGGGTTTTGGCGCTGCTGTTTTGCGCTCAACTTGCGGGCGAGGAGGAGACGGCCGTGCCAAAGAACTTCAAAGAAGAATTGCTCTATACAGGGATGATGGCCGGCATGATGGCGCTGGGCATGAGCCTGTACAATGTGATGCGCGCCGTTGGCATTAATCTCGGTGCGTTAAAGAAGGCGTTGTTAGGCTTTCCGCTGGGCTTTTTCATTGCTTGTACCATCGCGTTTATGATTGGGGCGCCATTGGTGAAAGCTTTTGTTTTTAAGTTCATTATTAAAGACCCTGATCACACCTGGCTGTTATGGACAGAATGGACCATCTCGGGCTTGATGGTGCTGGTGATGGTCACCTTCATGACCGTCTATGGCTTGATTAAGTCAGGGCAATGTGGCTTTAATGTGTATTGGCATAACTGGTGGCTGAATATCCTCGTCGCCTTGCCGCTCCAATTCCTCATTGTGGGTCCTGTGGCTCGCTTTGGGCTGACCCGCTACCAAAAACGACACCCCGTGCCAGCAAAACATTAACCTGCAACTATCATAAAAAGACGCTGTTGTGACTGTGGTCATGACAGCGTCTTTTTGGGTGCAGACTTGCGAAAAGTTGATTGGTGGATTATAATTGTTAGCTGACTAACGAATTGGAGGCAGCACATGACACTTTATTTTGGTCGGCTGGTCAAATTAGCGGCAAATCAATTAACCCGGGATTTTGACGCCTTTGCCAAGCAATATGACCTCACCAGTACCCAAATGGCGATGATTGATTATCTCAGTCGGCAGGAGACCGTCACCCAGCGCGATATTGAACATGAATTCAATATTCAACGCTCGACCGCCACAATGATTTTGCAACGCATGGAAAAAGCCGACTTGGTCCGGCGCGAAAATTTGGCTTCGGATGCCAGACAGAAACAGGTGCGGCTGACACCTAAAGCGCAGGCGCTAGAGACGGTCATCCAAGACTATATGCAACAATCTGACCAAGCACTCTTAGCGGGCTATGACGACCAACAAGTGCAGGCGCTGACGCAATTATTAGCAAACATTATTAAAGGAGCAGACAAAGATGCCTAAGAATTTGAAAGAAGAACTTTTATTTACCGGAATGATGGCGGGGATGATGGTCCTGGTCATGAGTTTATATAACGTGATGCGCGTGGACGGCGTGAACAGTGGGGCCGTGGTGGAGGCGCTCGTTGGTTTTCCGCTGGGCTTGGTTGTTGCGGGGATTTTGGACTTGGCCTTGGTCGGTCCGGTCGTGAAGGGAATCGTCTTCAAGTATTTAATCAAAGATCCTGAAAATACCGCTCCCATCCGAATTGCGTTGACGATTTCGACGTTAATGGTGTTAGGCATGGTCAGTTTCATGACCGCCTATGGGTTGGTGATGACCGGGCACATTGGCTGGCCCCAGTATTTTGCTGGCTGGCTGATTAACATCGTTGTGGCCTTACCGCTTCAATTATTGGTTGTCGGCCCTGTGGCCCGTGCCGGATTGACTCGGATTCAAAATTAAGCTTTTCTGGGTTTGATCCAGACATCAAAAAAAGAGGCGCCGACAAAATTTACTTTTGTCGGCGCCTCTTTATTAGTTTCTAGCCGCGGTGGGTTTCAAGGAAAGCCAAGGCGCTAGCGTAATCTGGTTCGTCAGTTTGTTCGGTGATGACTTCGCGATAAACGACGACACCGTCGCGGTTGGTAATCCAGACGCTGCGGGCATCGGTGCCGTTGTCAGGGGTGTAAAGACCCATGGCCCGGCCAAAGGATGCATCCGTGTCAGAAAGTAATTGCATTTTGGTGACATCTTCAGCGGCACACCAGTTTTGTTGTTGATCAACCGTGTTGGTTGAAATCGTGTAGAAACTGATGTCTTGGAAACTGTCCATTGCCTGATTGAATGCCTTCGTTGAGATACTACATACGCGCGTGTTGATATCTGGGACAACACTAATCAGTGTCATGTCCCCGGTCATGTCAGCGTTTGACACAGGCTGATGTTGTGCATTTTCAACGCTGAACCGTGGTAATTCGTGTCCGAGTGCCAGTGCGTCACCGTTGGTTTGCATCGTTGCACCATGTCTTGTAATTTGCATGATCAAAGCCTCCATTTTTTGTCATACCCGTAGAATACGCAATTCCCAGGCAAATAGCAACCCGCGACCGCCGAAGCCGGGGTGACGCGGTAAAATTAAATAAATAATAAATAGCAATCGTTATTGTTGGTGGCCCAACCCCCGTCTTGCTACAATCAGCATAACAAGACACAGACCGCACGCAAGGGGGCAATCAAGATGGAAGATGCAATTGTCGTTTACACCTCCAAAACAGGGTTCACGCAGCAATATGCGCTTTGGATTGCGCGGGAATTACACTGCGAGGTGCTGGATAGTAAATTTGTCACGCCACAAGACTTGAGTAGCCGGCAGATTGTCATTTATGGTGGCCATGTGGTCAACGGGCACGTGACAGGATTGAAGCGCTTCTATCGTCGCTATCAAGCCAGTTGTGCTGGGCGAGTGCTGGCCTTTGGGACGGGACTCCTACAAGAGTCGAGTATAAATTTGGATAAGGTCGCCGCTAAAACAAAAACGCTCCTGGATTCCAATGAACCCTTCTACTATTTTCAAGGCTCAGTGACCACTGATGCGGTGCCACTATGGCGGCGGGTGCAGCTCGCGTACTTGAACCGCAAGTATCATAATGAAGTCGCGTGTAGTGAGATCGAACGGATTACGCCGCTCGTGCGTCACGTCCAACAACAGATTTAAAAAGCTGAACCGGCCCAAGGCCAGTTCAGCTTTTTTTAGTCGAGATGTTTCCCGAGGTCGATGATTTCATCAACGGTATCGCTGAGGAATTGGATCGTATTGTGCAGCGGTTCAGCGGTGGTGACATCAACACCAGCCACTTTAGCCGACTCAATCGGATTCAGGCTATCCCCCAAAGCCAAGAACGTCAGCCAATCATCAATCGCGGGTTGGCCTTCTTGAAGGACGCGCAAGTAAGCTTGAGTGGAAACAGTCAGACCCGCAGAGTAGGTGTACGAATATAGGCCCATATAATAGTGGCTTTGACGCATCCAAGTGAGTTCAGCGCCGTCTTCGAGTTCGACGGCATCCCCCCAGAAGTCGGTCAGGACTTGGCGTTTAATTTGATTTAAGCGAGCTGCGTCAAAGGATTCACCGGCGTCGATCAGCGTGTACACTTCCCGTTGAAAAGCCGCTTCTAATAAATGGGTGATGAAGTTATGGAAGTAAGTATCACCAAGTAAGCGTGACAGGGCAAAACGCTTCAACCGGTTGTCAGTCGCTTTTTCTTCGAGGCTGTGCGTCATCAGCAGTTCATGGAATGTTGATGGGCTTTCGATCAGATACATTGATGGCGTTGCGGCCAAGTAGCCGTGGTGCTCCTGAGCAAGCGTCATCTGGCCCGTGTGGCCAAGCTCATGGATGAGGGTATAGAGGCTAGGCAGGCTATCACTCCAACTCATCATGACATAGGGATGCACGCCGTAAGGGCCGGCAGTGTAAGCCCCAGAATCTTTTCCCTGGTTGGCAGGAAAATCTGTCCAGCGCTCGGGGTAACTCGCCATAATCCGGTCGTGATAGGCTTGCCCCATGATTGAAACGGCATCGCTCACGTACTGTTTGCTGGCTTCAATTGAAATTTTTGGTGCGTAGTCTGGGTCCAAGTCAATTTGTAAATCGGCGTAACCCATGTGGTCTAAGCCCCATACTTCTTTAACATAGGTAATATAGCGACGCATGACTGGCGCGAGGTCGTGCATGATGACGTCGATTTGGCGGTCAAACATCGCGCGGGTGACTTCTTGATCAGCCAAAAGATAGTCAATCACTGAGTCGTAGCCCGCCATTGTGGCGAGCGTTTTTTCGGTGGAGACTTGCGTATAATACGCGGTCGCGACTGTATTTTGATACCGGCGCAAGGTTTTGTTGAATTGCGCATAAGCGTTGCGGCGGATTTCCGTGTCAGGATGATTCTGATAGGTTTCTTCGTAGCTGACAAAAGAGAGCGGATATTCTTGGCCATGGGCCGTAAATGTGCCAAAGTCCATGTCGCCAAAAATCGCCTGGTCCCGAATCTTGGAAGAAGCGAAGAGCGAAGGCCCTAATTCAGCAATCGCTTTTTCCACATGAGGATCGAGGCGGTGTTTTGCTTGCGTCTCCAGATGGCGCATATAACTGGCAAAATCAGGCGCTTGGGTCGCGACTTTAGCCAGAACCGCTTGCGGCTGCGCCTTGAGCTCAGACTCAACAAAACTGATTTGGCCGGCAATTTTTGCTGCCAGCTGGTCAACGCGATTCAGTTGGGCCGCCAAATCAGCGTTAGTGGTGTCAGTGGTGTAAGGCATAAAACCCCAGTGTGAGATGCGGTCGAGTTTGGTCAGGATGTTCTCATAGTCACCCAGGGCATCAATAATAGTGCTGGCGTGGTTGAGTTGGCCAGTATACATCCGGGCAAAATCGCGCGTGAGGGCCTGAATATCTTTGAAATCTTGTTCAAAGGCCGTTTGGTCAGGATAGATGGCCGATAAATCCCAAGTCAATGCTGGATCGACATCTTTGCGTAGTGGCAAGGCTTCCGTCATGGTAAATCCCCCTTTATCGTCAGTAATCTCTTTAAGCTTAGCGATTGTTGGGCATGGGGTCAATCAGTTGAGATTTTCTGAAAACACCTCTGACCGATTTGACAGTGGTCGGGTTTTGGCGTAAAGTTAACATCAATTTACAACGGAAGAAAGTGTTCATTTTGCATCCACTCACAAGAAAAACTGCTCTGTACAGTTCACGATGACCAGCGTACAGAGCCGAATGTGGGTCATCGACTCGACTACCCGAGGATTGTTTGGTGTGGCGTCGAATCGGTGATTGCAAGAACACGTGCGGGACGGCTGGGATAGCCGCCCCTTTTTTATTGCTTGGCAACAAGCGACTGGAGGAAACCATGAGTCTTTTAAAAGTAGAACATCTGAGCCATCAGTTTTTGGATAAACAATTATATAGCGACACCGGGCTCGTCGTGAATCCCACGGATCACATGGGGATTACCGGCCAAAATGGTGCGGGGAAAAGTACGCTGATTCATATCATTACCGGGGATTTGATCCCGGACAGCGGCAAGATTACCTGGCAGAAGCATTTGCATGTGGGTTATTTGGATCAGTATGCGAAGTTGACTTCGGGGATGACCATTTTTGATTTCCTGAAAACAGCCTTTGATGAGCTGTTTGAACAAGAAGCGAAAATGAATCAATATTATAGCGATTATGCAACGAACATGGATGACACACTGCTCGAAAAGGCCGGCGCCATCCAGAGTTTGCTCGAAGCCAAAAACTTTTATGACATTGACACGACGGTGGAAACGGTGGCGACCGGTCTTGGGATTGATGCCTTAGGATTTGATCACGATGTCTCAGAATTAAGTGGGGGCCAACGGTCAAAGTTGATTTTGGCCAAATTATTACTCGAATCACCAGACATGTTGCTCTTAGACGAACCAACTAACTATTTGGATACGAACCATATTGACTGGTTGAGCGATTACCTGAATCATTTCGAGGGCGCTTTTGTGGTCATCTCCCATGATTATGACTTCTTGGACCGCGTGACTAACTGTATCTGTGACTTGGAATTTGGCCAGTTGACTCGCTATACCGGGACCTTGCAACAAGCGTTCCGTCAAAAAGAAGCCAATCGCGAAAGTTATTTGAAGGCCTACGAGAACCAACAAAAGAAAATCGAAAAGACCAAAGCTTACATTCGTAAGTTTAAGGCTGGTACCCGGTCGAGTAGTGCGAAGAGTCGGGAAAAGCAGCTGGCTCATATGGACGTGCTGACGCCACCAAGTACCCGGCCGACGCCGAACTTCCGTTTTCCCTATGCGGCCACAGCGACTCAAATTTTGTTGACGACGACCGACTTAGAAATTGGTTATACCAAGGCGTTGTTGCCGGCATTGAATTTCTCAATTGGCAATCATCAAACTGTTGTCCTGAAAGGCTTTAATGGGATTGGGAAATCAACCTTGATCAAGACCATTATTAACGAAATCAAACCCATTAGTGGTGAGTTTGAAGTTGCGAGCACCGTGCAGTTTGGCTACTTTAAGCAGGACTTAAAATGGCCTAACCCGCTTGCTACCGCGCTGCAATACTTGCAATCAGAATACCCTGAGTTCAAGCCTAAGGAACTCCGGCAAGTCCTCGCGCGGACTGGGCTGACTGCTGAAGAAGTGATGAAGCCCCTCAAGCAGCTCAGTGGGGGCGAACAGTCTAAGGTTAAAATTGCCGAAGTGCTGCTCACACCATCAAACTTCTTACTGCTGGATGAGCCAACAAATCACTTAGATGATGATACGAAAAATGCTTTACGGACTGCTATTAAAGAATTTGAGGGTGGTGTCTTGCTCGTCACCCATGAAGAGGACTTCTATGATGACTCTTGGGTCGACAAGGTGCTTGATATTGAAGCCCTGATTTAATCAAAAAAGCCGCCAAATTGTTGGCGGCTTTTTTGTGTGGCTAAGCACGCTTACTGGAGCGGTGGAGCAGGCGTTGTAGTGCAATCAGCGCGGCAATTACCAGCAGACCAGCAGAAATCAGGAATGACCAGCGCATCGCTGAAATAAAGAGACTATTTTGATTGAGCGGGTAAGATGTCACATGCCGCCCCGCTTGGGCACTCATGATGCCAAACAGCGAAGTGGTTGAGAAACTGACCCCCAGAATCATCCCGAGATTCCGGGAGAGGGCATTGACACTGCCGGCAATCCCGAGGCGATCTCTTGGGACGGCTGACATGACGGTTGCGTTATTCGGTGACTGGAACAGCCCTAAGCCAATGCCTAAGATAATGGTGGTCGCGGCATAGAACCACAACGACGTCGTCAAGCCAAAAGTGGCCGTCATGAATTGCGCAATGGTGGCCAGAATCAAGCCAATGACGGCAATGATCGGGCCACCAAACTTATCAGCCAAGACCCCGCCGACTGGACCAGAGACTAACATCGTTAACGGCACAATGGATAGCAGCAGACCCGAGAAACCGGATGAAAAGCCCCGCGCATTCACCAAGTAGTAGGGTGCCAGAACGTTGAAGAAGAAGCCGTTAATGAAGACAAGTAAGGCCGCAATCAAGCCCAAGGTGTAATCCGGAATTTTGAAAATGGATAAATCCAATAAGGGTGCTTTGGCGTGATTTTCAACATAGATAAAGGCGATGAAGGCAATCACGGCAATGACAAAGCAGACGAGGATAACGGGTTGGGTAAAGCCAATCTCTTGGCCTTCAAGCATGGCGTAGAAGAAACTAACAATGACCACAGTGAAGGTCCCGGTCCCAAGCCAATCAATAGGCGCAGATTGTGCGGGGTCTTCTTTAGGCAAGCCATACCACCCAATCAGAATCGCAATGATCCCAATGGGCACGTTAATCCAAAAAATGTAATTCCAAGGCAGATAATTGAGAATTAAGCCCCCAAATGCTGGTCCGGCAACAGCCCCCAAGGCGACAAAGGTCCCAATGACCCCCATGGCCCGGCCGCGTTGAGAGACGGGGAAGGTGCTGGTGGTAATCCCAAAACTATTGGACATCGTCATAGCGGCACCGGTCGCTTGGATGACCCGAGCGGCGAGTAAGAGGCCCAGCCCCATGTTCAAGCCAGATAAGAACGAACCAATGATGAAGACAGCCGTCCCAATTTTAAACACGCGGCTGCGCCCAACGACATCGCCGAGCCGGCCAAAGAACATGAGCAGCGAGCTAATGGTAATCAGGTAGATGGAAACGACCCATTCAATTTCGCTGGAAGACACATGAAGAGACTTCGACATGATGGGCATTGCGATGTTCACAATGGAGCCATCAAGGGTGGACATGAAACTAAAAATTCCCAGTGCAATGAGGGTAGAAATATTGCGACCTTGTGATTCAGGTTGTTGTGCCATATATGTCGTCCTTTCGCAAACGAATTCTATGATAATTTTGAGCTAAGCCCCTGAAATGTCAATTGTCGCGCTTGCTCACCAGAAGCACAAAAAAACTGTGCCGCTCCGAAAGGAACAACACAGTACGATTAAACTTCTTTGGGGTCAAAGGTCCCAGCAGCCAGAAAGGCTTGAATCCGTGGGGTCGGTTGCTCAAAGAAAGTTTTCGGGTCACCTTGATATTCAATTTTGCCATCTTCGACGAAAACAATCTTGTCAGCGACGCCACGGGCAAAATCCATGTTGTGCGTCACGATGACAATGGAATCTTCCATCTTGGCCAATTCAAGAATCACCTTGAGAACTTCAACTTCAAGCTCTGGATCCAGAGCACTCGTCGGTTCATCAAACAGCATATATTCCGGATTCATGGCAACCATGCGGACAATGGCGATCCGTTGTTGCTGACCGCCACTGAGTTGATCGGGATAAACATTGGCCTTGTCGCCTAATCCCACTTTGTCGAGTAGATAGTGGGCGTTTTTTTCCGCGTCCTGCTTGGATTGCTTCAACACATGAATCGGACCTTCAGTGATATTGGCCAGCACAGACAAGTGGGGGAATAGGTTGTAACCTTGGAAAACAATCCCGAGCTTCTTGCGAGCCGCGAGCACTTCTTGTTTGGTCAATGGTTGACTGAGATCATAGTGCAAGTCATCAAAGTCATACTGTCCAGCATCAGGCAGTTCAAGGAAGTCAATCGTGCGCAAGAGGGTGGTTTTCCCTGAACCACTCGGGCCGACAATGACGGTGGTTTTGTTGGCTGGAAAGTCAACGGACACATCATGCAGGCCGTGACCATTGCCGAAATCTTTATTGATATGAGTCAGTTTAAGCATGGCGCACCTCCTTAGAATTCTTGACTGGTCTGGACATACCGACTGGTCCATTTTTCAAGATAGATTTGTAAAATGTTCAGGATTGACGACAGCATCAAATACAAGAATGCGACCAAGGAGTAAGACAACAGCGGGTTGTAATACAGGGCCGCAAATTGTTGACTGACTTGGAACATTTCAATGATGGTAATCCCGCTCGCCAAGCTTGTGTCTTTGACCAAGCTGATGAAACTGTTCGAGAGCGGTGGCAGCGAGACGCGCGCGGCTTGAGGCAAAATGATCCGGCGCAGCACCATCCCACGAGTCATGCCAAGAGCATAAGCTGCTTCCCATTGAGGCCGGGGGATGGATGAAATCGCACCCCGCACAGTCTCGGAGGCATAGGCCCCTGTGTTCAGTGAGAACGTAATAATCCCGGCGCTCCAGGCGTTAAGTTCAAAAATCGGGTGGCCGCTGACTTTCAGCATCGGCAAGCCGAAGAAAACGATAAACAACTGTACAAGCAGCGGGGTACCCCGAAAGATCCAGACATAGAACCAGACAATCCCTTTCAGCGCCTTCATGAAAGGTTGTTGGCTTTCGGAAATCCGGACCAGGGCAGCAAGAACAGCGATAATCAGGCCAATGGCAAAGGAAATTAAGGTTAAAGGAATGGTGTATTTCACCATTGCGGCAAGCATTGGCGGCAGTGATTTGGTAATAATCGTCCAGGTGTCCAAAGCATTCATCCTTTCTTAGTTTAATTGGCAAACACAAGGACAGCACCCGCAAATCGGCTTGGGATTTGGGGTGCTGTTCGGTAAGCCATTATTTTGTCACGTCAGAACCAAAGAATTGTTTTGATAACTTCGATAAAGTGCCGTTGGCCTTGAGCTTTTTCAAGGATTGATCAATTCGCTTCAATAATGCCTTGTCGGACTTGTTCATAATCCCGGCAATTGGCTGCGCCTTGATGGCGTTGCCAGCACTAATGAGCTTAATGTCAGCCTTTGGATTCTGCTTGAGATAAGCATGGAAGGAAGCGGAGTCGTTCAGCGTCCCATCGACCCGGCCTTGATCAATCAGCGCAACTGATTGGGCAAACCCATCAACAGGGACCACGTCAGCACCTAATTGCTTGGCATCAGCGGCGTTATTGCTGGTAACGCTCTGGGCTAACTTCTTGCCCTTCACATCTTTAATCGTCTTAATGCTGGTGTTATCTTTCTTAACACCTAATTCAGTTTTACCCGCAATGTACTGGGTGGTAAAGGCATATTTTGCGGCCCGTTCAGGGGTTTTAGCGACATTGTTGAAGACGATGTCGTACTTGTTAACGTCGAGGCCAGCAATCAGGGAATCCCATTTGCTTTCCACGAACTTGACCTTCACGCCCATGTCTTTCCCAACGGCGCGAGCCATTTCAACTTCAAAGCCGGTTAGCTTGCCATCGTCATGGTAGCTATATGGTTGATAGGTGCCTTCCAACCCGACCGTTAACGTGCCTTTATTGACCAGTTCACTTGAATAACTATCGGATTTGCTTGAGCTGGATGATTGCGAGCTACTATTTCCGCAGGCAACCAGGATGAGTGCTAACGCGATGCCAGTGATGGCAGTGAGCATTTTCTTCATAAAAATCATTCCTCCATTTTTATTTTATGGGAATCAAGTCATAAAATGACCGGTTTTCTCGTAAAATAACTACACAAAACATTATACACTACTTACTTTTTGTGTGCATTAAAAACCCTATGTTTATCAGCCTTTTCATGAAAAAAACGCCATGGCTCTCAAGATGAGAGACCACGGCGTTCGGCGTTACCGCCAATTGATGCGGGCCAAGACACGCTTGCCTAGAAATTCTTGCAGTAAGAAGTACACCGGCAGCGTGGAAATCAGCAGTGGCACATAGAAAATCATCAAGTACCATGACCACAGACTGACCAGCGAGAAAAGGCCATTGATCACGAAGAAGACGATGAACAGGGCAATCAGGACGAGACTGAGCATGAAGATTTTATTCCGATTGAACGGCTGTGAAACGAACAGCAAGACATTGAAGGAGACGGCAGCAATCAGCAAGACGGTTAAAGTCGAGGTGGTTTCAAAAGGCATGTGTAGCCAGCTTTGCAGCCAGGTCAAAATCATCGTATAGATGACAACTGCAATCGCAGCCGGCGCCGCCACGGTCATGACTTTTTGCATAAATTGACCCGTCACCCGGCGGAAGTTTGGTTCTAAGGTTAAGAAGAAGGATGGCACGGCGACGGCAATCGCTGAGACCGGTGTCAGATTAATCGGGATAATCGGAAAGTCTGAGGCCATGAATAAGAAAATGATGGCCAGTAAGACTGAGTACATCGTTTTGACTAAATACATCGCTGAAACGCGTTCAATATTGTTGATGACACGCCGGCCTTCGTTTAACACGCCGGTCATGGCGTCGAAGTTGGAATCCAGCAAAACGAAATCCGCAATCGAACTGGCAGCTTCCGCACCACTGGCCATGGCGATGCCACAATCACTTTGGCGCAAGGCCAAGACATCGTTCACCCCGTCACCGGTCATGGCAACGGTATGATCCAAATCTTGGTACGCACTGATCAAGGATTTCTTCTGGTCCGGTGTGACGCGGCCAAACACATTGTATTGTTTGACCAAATCATGGAAGTCGGTCGCATCTGTCACAGTGCTCATATCAAAGTAGGCATCGGCACCGGTTAAATGGGCTTGCTTGGCAATGTTTGCGACGGTCACTGGATTATCTCCGGAAATGACTTTGAGTTGGACGCCTTGGCGTTCAAAGAAGCTGAAAGTGTCAATGGCGTTGGGCCGAATTTCATCGGTGATAAAAATCAAGCCCATGAATGTTGGGTCAGTCAACGGTTGTTGCAGCGGGCCACTGACTCGGGCGACTGCAATGACGCGGATGCCGGTTTCAGCGGCTTGTTTAATTTCAGTTTGAATGGCATCAGGGAGCGGTTGTTGGAAAATGAATTCCGGCGCGCCCACAACATAGCTTTGGTTGTCAGCAATGGTGACCCCTGACCATTTCCGCGCCGAGCTGAACGGCATAGTGGCAATGGGGGCTTGCTGATGGGGCTGGGTGTAGGCGCCTTTCAGGGCGAGCGCTGTTTCATTATCATCATTGAGACCATAGATAACAGTCGCTGCGGCTTGGGTGAGCTCGGCTTCAGTGACACCATCAGCTGGTAAGGCCCGCGATACTTTGAGTTTACCCGAGGTGATGGTCCCGGTTTTGTCGAGAGCAATAATGTCGACCCGCGCTAGGGCTTCAATGGCAGGTAGGGCGCGCACGAGGACCCGACGCGCGGCTAAGTTGCGTGCTGAGACAGCTAAGGCGACATTGGTCAACAGGACCAGGCCTTCAGGAATCATCCCAATCATTGCGGCACTGGTGGTCAAAATCGCGCGATTATACACCCCGCGGCGAATCATCGAGACGGTGAACAAAGCAATGCCCAGCGGAATCAACACATAGGTCAACACCCGAATAATCCGATTGATGGTGGCCAGCAATTGACTGGAGTTGGTCCGTTCTGCCTTGGCTTCTAAAGCGAGTTTCGAGGTAAAAGTATTTTCCCCGACGGCCGTGGCCTGCATGGTCACCTGTCCGGCAAGGATAAAACTCCCAGAGAGGAGTTGATCACCGACTTGCTTGGTAATGGCGCGCGATTCCCCAGTCAGTGGACTCTCGTCAACTTCAACGCCGTTAGTGGCCCGGACTTCCCCGTCCACGGGGATTTGATCACCACGCTTGAGCAGAATAATATCCCCAAGGACGATGTCTTCTTGGTCAATCGTTGTCTCTTGGCCATTGCGCAACACGGTGGTTTTGGCCGCGGCAATCAGGCTGAGGTGGTCAATGCGGCGCTTGGCCCGAATTTCTTGGAAGGTCCCAATGGCAGTATTGACCACTGCCACGCCAAGGAACAAGAGATTTTTATAGCTGCCGGTGGTGATAATCAGTGCCCCAAGGGCCAAGTTCACAAAGTTAAACAGCGTCAACGTGTTCTGTTGAATGATTTGGCCAATTGAGCGCGTCAACGGTGCAAGTGGCAAGTTGTGCTGGCCGGCATCGAAGCGCTGCTTAACGGCGCTGTCATCTAAGCCGGTCTGTAAGTTTGTTTCGTCCAAAGGGCATCCTCCTCAATAATTGTTGATAATCTACTCTAGCACGTGCAAGCAGGGGTCGGCGGTTAAGATTTGCTCAATTTTACCAGTTATTCCCGACCTGTCACTTAAAGTGTAGCATCTTGTCTGATATTCATGATATTCAAAGCCTTGTACCAAGTGGCGACAACTCGCATAATGAAGACATAGAAAGGCGATGGTAGTTGTGAAATTGAATCCACAGGGGAGCCAATTTGTGACCCTCGACAATGGTTATCATCTTTGGACCCAAACGTTAGGGACTGGTGATATTCAACTGATGACATTACACGGGGGTCCAGGCGGAACGAACGAAATTTTTGAGAATTTCGCGCAAGAATTGAAACCTTTTGGCGTTCAGGTGAGTCGCTATGACCAGCTGGGCTCATGGTATTCGGACCAGCCTGACTTTTCCGACCCCGCAATCCGGGAGCAATTCTTTAACATCGCCTATTATGTCGATGAAGTTGAAGCGGTGCGTCAAGCCCTCGGACTGGATCAGTTCTTTTTGCTGGGTCAGTCGTGGGGTGGCGTCTTAGCCATTGAATATGCGCTGAAATACGGTCAGCACCTTAAAGGCCTGATTCTCTCCAGCATGATTGATAATTTGGATGAATATATCGTGAACATCAATCGCATTCGCGAATCAATGTTTTCGCCTGAAGAAGTCGCGTATATGCAAGCCCAAGAAGCGGCGCATAATTTTGAAGATGCCCATTATCAAGCGCTGGTCGCGCAACTCGGCGAAAATTATCTTCATCATGCCAGTGATCCGCAGCCAAAGCATTTGATTTCGGTCATGGCGACCCCCGTTTACAATTACTTCCAAGGCGACAACGAATTTGTCATGGTTGGCGCGCTCAAAGATTGGGACCGCCGGCAGGACATTCATCGGATTAACGTCCCAACCTATCTGACCTTTGGTGGGCATGAAACCATGCCGCTGGATGCCGCTCGGCGGATGGCGGACACCATTCCTGATGCCACCTTGCACATCACCCCTAATGCGGGGCACGGGCAGATGTTGGATAATCCAAGTGATTATTTCCAAGCCTTAGGTGAATGGTTGGCGGATCACCGGTAGCGTTTGGTAGAGGCACCTAAAGCGTTATTTCCCGGGAAATAGCGTATGATGAAGTTAATTGATAAGGAGGAATGTACAATGCTTAAGCAGGAAAAAATGATTCGCGATGCTAAAGAGGCGGCCATCGGCTCATGGAATGCGTTTGATTCCGCATTAGACAAAGAACCGGCCCTGATTATTCCACTCGCGCTCATCCACTTGGTTCCCATTGCCATGGTGATTCATGGTGCTGTGAAAGTGGTCGTGGGCCATCAACACTTGAAGATTGAACGTGAGAAGACCAAGCAGGTCATGCTGCAAAGCGGCATTCCTCTGCGTCATGGTCGCCACCCAAAGTTCAAAATTAAAGCCTAAATATTAAACCTAAAAACAGCAGTGACCGCCTGATGGTCGCTGCTGTTTTTTGTTTGCCAGCGAGGAGCTGACTTGTCAGGCTTTGCAGAATGCGGGACAATGGGTGCACGATTAAACTTTGGGAGGAGATAGTATGCCTGCAATCAAGCACCATTATGTCCAATGGTGGACGGTACCGTCTGATCGCAAGCGGCTAGCGCGTCAGTTCAGCTTCGAAGTGGAGGATGCCAATGTCTAATGTTAAACATCGCTGGCTTCTGCTGGTCCTGTTAGGCACCTTGTCAGCGTTTGGCCCATTATCCATGGACCTATATCTGCCTGGCTTGCCTGAATTACAGCGACAATTGCACACCACGCCCGCTTTAGCGCAGCTGACAATTACGACCAGTTTGATCGGCTTAGCTGTCGGCCAGCTGCTTATGGGGCCGCTGTCAGATTACCTGGGCCGCAAAAAACCGCTGTACGCGGGCTTGATTATTTTCATGGCGACGTCATTTCTGGCTGCCAGCACCGATAACATCTGGTGGATGATTGTTCTCCGAGTTTTGCAGGGGATTGGCGGGTCTGCCGGGCAAGTGTTGTCCCGCTCAATTGCGCGAGACTTGTTCAATGGTCATCAGTTGACACGCTTCTTGGCGATTCTTATGGCGATTAATGGCATTTTCCCGATTATTTCACCCGTCATTGGGAGCGGCATCTTGGTTTTCACCAGTTGGCGCGGCATTTTTATTTTACTCGGGGTCATTGGGGTCATCTTGATTGGGCTGACGCTAACGTCCTTGCCCGAAACCCTGCCGGCTGAACGGCGCACCAACCACATCAGTCGCGCCTTCATTGAAATGGGCCAGTTAGTCGGTAACCGGCCCTTTATGATGTACGTCTTGGCGCAAGGCTTCGTCTATGGGGCCTTATTCAGCTACATTTCTGGTTCCACGTTTGTCTATCAAGACTACTATGGTCTGAGTGCCGGTGTCTTCAGTTTGTTCTATGCGTTCAACGGTCTGGGCATCGTGACAGTCACCAAACTGACGGGGAACCTGACAACGCGGTTCTCAGAACACCAGCTGTTGCGGTTTTCAGTTCTCCTAGGCACGGCTGCGGCGGTGGTCTTGCTCGTCAATGCACTCACGATTAACGTTTTTGCCATTATGGTGGCGGGGTTGCTGGTCGTCGTTTCATTGGTCGGCATGGTCAACACGACGGCGACGAGTCTGGGGATGCAGCTCTCTGGCGAACACGCCGGTGGGGCCTCGGCCTTGCTGGGTCTGGGCATGAATGCAATTGGTGGGTTGATGTCACCACTGGTCGGCGCATTTGGAACGAACAGCGTCACCCCCATGGCCAGCCTGATTCTGATTAGTGAAGTGCTGGCAGTTATTGTTTTGTTCACGTTTAAAGGAGACCAATCATGAATTTTCTCGGCGTCTTAGCCCTGATTCTTATCTCAACGCTCATCCTCGGCCATCTCAGTCGTCAAATCGGCTTGCCCGCGGTCATTGGTCAATTATTGGCTGGTATTTTGCTGGGTCCGGCCGTTCTGAATTGGATTCAACCGACCCACCTCGTTTCGGAGTTCTCCGAAATTGGTGTCATCTTGCTGATGTTCATTGCCGGCTTAGAGAGTGATCTCGGTCTGTTACGCAAATATTTTAAGCCGGGATTGTTTGTGGCGGTCATTGGGGTGATTTTCCCCATTGCCGTGATTTTTTTCTTCAGCGAAGGCTGGGGGTTCAGTCCCACAAGTAGCTTGTTCTTAGGGATCACGTTTGCCGCCACCTCTGTTTCGATTTCGGTGGAAGTGCTCAAAGAATTGAACGCGCTCGATGGTAAAAATGGCGCGACTATTCTTGGCGCGGCGGTTGTCGATGACATTTTGACGGTGTTGATTTTGAGTGTCACGGTCAGTTTGCTTGGGACCGGTGAAAAGGCGAACGCAGCACCACTCTGGTTAACCTTGATTGAACAAGTGGCGTACTTTGGTGCCATCTACATTGTCGTTAAATGGTTGGCCCCATATCTGATGCACTTGGCCCAACGCTTATATCCCAGCATTGCGGTGACTATTATGTCGCTGCTGCTGTGTTTGGGCATGGCCTACGTAGCCGACTTGATTGGTCTGAGTGCCGTAATCGGGGCATTCTTTGCCGGGATTGCGGTGAGCCAAACGGATTATCGCAAAGAAGTGGATCAAAACGTTGAAGCCATTGGTTACGCCGTCTTCATTCCCGTCTTTTTCGTTAGCATCGGCCTCAACATGCGGTTTGCCGGGCTTTGGGAAGACATTCTCTTCATCGTGATTCTGACGGTCCTGGCCTTATTGACCAAATGGCTCGGTGGCGGGTTAGGTGCTCGGCTAGCGGGGGACAGTCTCGCCGACAGTAACGTCATTGGCGCGGGGATGGTCTCGCGTGGTGAAATGGCCCTGATTGTCGCTCAGATTGGCTTTGACGCCCACTTATTGGGCAGTGAATACTATTCAGCTGTGATTGTGGTGATTATTTTGACCACGTTGATTGCGCCATTGATGTTGAAGGATGCCATCAAACGGGCATAAATTTTGAATACGATTCAGGCCCGCGGTTGAGCCTGGTCCAGCGATTTTTTGAGGTATACCACCATCGCTTTTTGAGTTCAGTGTGTTACCATGAATCCAGAGGTGAAGCAGATGAATGAAGAAAGTAAGACTGTTCAAGTTCTAGGCCGCGTCTCATCAATTATGTCCATTCTGATGTACGTTTCATATATTCCTCAGATTATGAGTAATTTAAATGGCCAGTATGGCAACCCAATTCAACCCCTGGTTGCGATGATCAACTGTATTTTTTGGACGTGCTATGGCGTGCTCAAAAAAGAGCGCGATTGGCCGATTATTTTCGCCAACGTGCCTGGAATCTTCCTTGGGGCAATTACCTTTTTTACCGCCTTACATTAAAGCAAACAAAAACGTGCCCTCAACTCAGCGTTGAGGACACGTTTTTTTGTGGAAATTTTAGGCTTGGCGTTTGCGGCCAAAGAAAATTGGGGCCAGCACAATCGCAATAAAGATCGTTGCTAGGACGCTGCTCACCATGACACTAGGACTGTAGTGTAGCGCCACCACAAGGGCTAACAAGCCGCCAGTGACGCCCCACTTAAAGCCAGTCGAGGTTTTTGGCACGGTCTGGCCGGTCAGGCGTTGTTGCAAGACGAGTTGCACTGTGGTCAAGACGAGTAATAACCCGCCAATTGAACCAACTGCAATCAGGCTAAAAGGTAAAAGAATCACGTGCACGAAGAGGCTCAGCCACACAACAACGGCGGCACTCTTGATCCAAGGCAATGCTTTCACAAGAATCACTCCATTTCTCAATAGGGTTTATTTGGTCTGAGACAGTACCATACGTGTAACCGTTTGCGTCTCTTGCTTGATGATATCAGAGCGGAGCAGCATGTCAATTGATTTAGTTTTCACGCGGGCTCAAAACGCGGGCGAACGCTAAGCCAACGAGGACCAGCGCAATCCCGGTCACGACAAAAATCGGACCAATTGGGATGACGTCAGCTAGTGGGCCATAACCCAACATGGCAATTGGATAAATCCCCGTTGAAAGAATTTGCAGGACAGCGAAAGTTCGGCCCATTAATGCCGGGGCCACGGTTTCTTGAATATAGATGTTTTGGGCAGCCTGCATGATGGGATAGAAGATGCCAGAGATCCCCATGAAAAGCAGATAGACCCAGAATGGTTCGCTCAGTCCCATGACGGCAAATGCCACACCACTCCCGACGAAACCAAGGGCATTGACACCCACTTTGTTTTTTAAGGTTTTGTGTGAGGCAATGTAGAGACCACCTAGACTGGCGCCAATGGTCCACGACAATTCATTGAAGGTTAACAGCCACACGCCACTGCCAAAAGTGCGTTTAACGTACAGCGTTGAAAGCTGAGAAGAGGGCGCAATCAGGATGAAAGCAAGGGCAGTGAATGCCATGAATAAGGCTAAGGTGTGGTTATGCCAGATGGAGCTGAGGCCGTCCTTGAGTTCGGCAAAGTTGGAATCTGCGCCTTGTGTCCGAGGAACTTTTTCGACGGTAATGGTTGCCAAGGACAGCATCGCCAAAACGGCGGTCGCCGCATCAACCACAAAAATCCAAAAAATCCCTAGGTCACCGAGAATCCAACCCGCCAATAATGGTGACATCAGCAGCATCATGGACATAATAATTTGGTTGAGCCCATTCATCCGGGTAATCTGATCCCGCGGCACGAGTTGTGGTAAGAGCGCGTTGGCGGCTGGAGTTTGTATTCCGGTCCCAAATGAGCGCACCGCTGAAATCGCCAGCAGTAACCACAGACTGTGGTCCAGGGTTAAGAAAATAATGGCAAAAACAATGGTTAAGACCGTCACCCCGGCACTGGCACCAACAATCAACCATTTGCGATTGCAGCGGTCGGCCCAGACGCCCGCAAACAAGGACACGAGGATGGCCGGCAAGGAGCCAGCCAGTGACGCATAGGTCATCCACGTTCCCGAAGAGGTCTGCAGTGCAATGTACCAGAGCACCGCAAAGGTCACTGTTGATGACCCAAAAACAAACAGATTTTGACTAATTAAAAAGTGGGTCGCATTTCGACGCCAGCTTGTTAGCATATTATCGCCCCTATGAGCACCGCGGCGGCGCACGTTTTCTTATATTTAAGTGTAGCGCTAATCGCCATGCTTTGCGCGCTTCAAGCCCTGTGGCACTTCGTACCCAGCAGCCGCAGGTTTTCTTTGAGTCCATTTGGATACTCTAGTAGAATGAAGGCAGTTATGTTTCAAGATGGAGGCTATCATGGGAGAATTATTTTTTGATTTTGACGGCACAATTGCCGATTCAGAAGTAGGAATTGTCAATTCGATTAAATACTTCGTGAATAAACTGGGGCTGCGGCCGTTGTCTGATGACCAATACCGCTTGTTCATCGGGCCGGCGCTGACTGATAGCTTACACAAGTACTATCCAGAAATGAACGAGGCCGCAGTGCAAGAGGCCATTAAAACGTATCAGGAATTTTATACCAAAGATGGCATTTTCCAACTGACACTGTACCCGGGCATTGAAGCCGCCTTAACTCAGCTGCAAGCATCTGGGTATGTGTTGAACATCGCGTCGGCTAAACCCGAGGGGATGATCAAAGAAATTACGGCCAAATTTAACCTGGAGCACTATTTCAAAGGCCAATACGGCGCCACGCTCGATGAACGGATTCGCAGTACCAAAACGCAGGTGCTGCAATATGCACTCCAGCAGAGTGGGGCGGATCAAAGTAGCTTGATGATTGGTGATCGGGATACCGATATGGTCGGGGGCCGCGACAACGGCTTGCGGACGATTGGCGTCACGTATGGCTTTGGTTCTGCGGCTGAATTAGAACAGGCCCAAGCCACGGTGATTGTGACGCAACCGGCTGATCTGGATGCTGCGGTTTCGAAATTGATGTGAGGCAATTATGGCAATCATACTTGGTGGTTTAGCAATTGTTGGGCTAATTATTTTGGCTCAGATTATTCAGCGGTTTGTCCCCAGAGTGCCACTGCCGCTGATAGAAATTCTTTTGGGGCTGTTATTAGGGCTCTTCGACAAAAAATATGCGCTTCATGGCTTTAACTCGGAGCTTTTTTTGCTCGCGGTGATTGCGCCGTTGATGTTCAATGACGGGCAAAACACCTCCCGGCGCGCATTGAGTCGTAATATGTGGAACATCTTGATGCTGTCGGTTATTTTAGTGGTAATCACGGTGATTGTGGTGGCCGGCTTGACAGCTTGGTTGGTCCCAGCGCTGAGTTTCTGGACTGTGTTTGTCCTGGCGGCCGTTTTATCGCCAACAGATGCGACAGCGGTGGATGGCATCACCCGCCAATTGACGCTTCCGGAACAATTAAGTCAGATTTTGGAAGGCGAATCACTGCTTAACGATGCAACTGGGATTGTGATTTTTGATTTTGGGGTGACCGTGCTGGCATCCGGCCAAGTGGCTGTTGGCCACGGGATTGAGGAATTCTTCTTTGAATTCTTTGGCGGCTTGATTGCTGGCTTTATTCTGGGTTATGTCGTGGTCTGGATTCGGCTGTGGTTGCAGTCGATTGGTCTCGATCAAAGTGCCGTGATGGTGCCGATTCAATTGGCGACGCCGTTTGTTGTGTACCTAGTGGCGGAAGCACTGGGAGTCTCTGGCATTCTAGCCGTCGTGGCCACAGGCTTAGTTCACGGCTTGGAACGTGATCGCCTGCGAATGACGGCGACCCGCTTACAGGTCGTTACTTTGACGGTCTGGCAAGTGGTCAGCGATATGCTCAACGGGCTCGTTTTTGTCATGTTGGGCCTCATTTTGCCGTTTGTGTTCAAAAATGTGGGTGCCAACTGGCTGCCTTTGGTTGGCCTAGCCTTAGCGATTTATCTGGTGATGCTTCTGGTGCGCTTTGTTTTTGCCCGCTACATTTTGAACCTACCATTCAATTTATCTCGGTCACTCGGGGCTTGGCTCGTCGCGATGTTTGGCAGTCATGGGACGGTGACCTTAGCCTTGGCGCTGTCCTTGCCAGCAAACTTTCCTGATCGCAGCCAGTTGCTGGCCGTGGCGGCCTTGGTGATTTTGTTCAGTCTGATTATGCCCACCATTTTGGGCCCGCACTTTGTCCCTGAAGTGCCAGACACAGAGGGACCAGATTTTGCCACCGCCCGCCAAGCCATGCTCGACAATACGGCCGACTGGCTCAAACATCAACCGGAAACATTGGCCCGCGCACATGTTCAAGGCATGCTCCAAGAACAATCGGGTTTGCGGGTGCGCTTTGATCGTGAGAAACTGCTAGCGATGTTGAAACAAACGGAGGCTGTTGACCGGGCGGCGGTGCAACAGGCGACGGCCAATCAAGAAATTCCGTCGTTTGCCATGAACGGGTATGATCGGTTCTTGGCTGCTCAAGCGGCCCAATACACGAGTAATATTTTTCAACGGCTGTTCCACTCCTTGGTTTGGCAAGTGATGGGTGTGCGAATGCGGGCCAAGGCACCAAAAGGGTCGCGCCAAATGACACCGCGTATGCGCGAGATGATGGAGACGGGGCGGACAGCATTCATTAAAGCTGAGGGGATTGGTTATAGCGCCGTAGAAGATTGGATTGAGCAACAAGAGCGCACGCCAGAACTGGCGATGCTGTCGAGTATTTATCAGCAGCGCCATAATCGTTTTTTGGACCAGGATGACTTGCAGACCCAAGAAAATAGCCTCTATGTTCAAGCCTTTCAGGTGGAGTATCAGTATATCGATACCCAAGTGAGTCAGCGGGCTTTGAGTAACGAGGTGGCCAAAGAACTCCGGGAACAGATTTCTTACGACCAGATGGTATACATGCAACAACACTAGAAAGGGAGGGATCGCATGGCAACACTCGCCGATATTGCCAAGCAAGCCGGTGTGAGCAGTGCTACAGTGTCTCGGGTGTTGAATGCGGATCCGACTTTATCCGTCTCGACTGCCACCCGGGCCAAAATCCTTCAGGTCGCGTCTAACCTGAAATACACCAAAGCCAAGCATGCCGCTAAGGCCGCGCGGATTGCCTTGGTGCAGTGGTACACCAAAGACCGTGAGCTCACCGACTTGTATTACTTAGCCATTCGGATGGCGATTGAACAGGCAGCTCAACAGGTGGATTTTGAGTTGGTGCAGACCTTTGCCGGTGATATTTCTGATTTAGGGAATATTGATGGCCTAATTGCGATTGGCAAATTCAGTGCCGACCAGCAAAAGCAATTTGCTGACCTCACCAGCCAAGTGGTCATTGTGGATATGGCTGATGCAATTATTGCAGCGGATACGGTGATTCCCGATTTTAAAGGGGCCATGGACCAAGTGGTGGCAGCGTTTAAAGCTGCTGATCTGACTGAAATTGGTATTTTAAGTGGCAGTGAAGTGACCAGCGATGGGCAGGCTAAACTGCCTGATGTCCGGCTCCCACTCTTTCTGGCAGCGATGTCGGCGGCCAAATTGCCAGCACCGCGCCAATTCCAAGGGGACTTCACCGCCGAAAGTGGTCGTAAAGCCATTGAAGTGGCGATTCAATTAGGCGTGATGCCTAAAGCTTTGTTTGTGACCAGTGATGCGATGGCAATTGGCGCCTTACAAGCCCTGCAAGCCGCGACCATTACGGTGCCAGATCAAGTCAAAGTGATGAGTTTTGACGACACGTCAATCACGCGCCATGTGTACCCGACCCTCAGTGCGATTCACGTCGACACTGAACAAATGGGCTATTGGGCCGTGCAACTCATGAAATCGCGGCTCGCTCATCCAAATCGACCAACCTTACAAATGATGGTGCGCACCAGTGTCGAACGGCGCCAAAGCTTTTAGCCGTAAGGTCTCGCGCTTACTGATAACGCGCTCACAACCACAACAACTTCCGCCTAGCTAACTGGCGCACTGGGCCTAACCTGCCCATCTTGCCAGTATGCTAGTGCTCAGTTGTTACCCGTGGTTGTTCGCGCTCAGACATAACGCGCTCGACCTCACAATCATCTCCACCCAACTTGCTTCGCCATCAGCCCAAACCGCTGATTTGGCGAAGCTGTGTTGGTACTCGATGATTTCCGTGAGGTCTCACGCTAACTGATAACGCGCTCACACCCACAACAACTTCCGCCTAGCATACTGGCACATTGGGCATAACCCGCCCATCTTGCCAGTACGCTAGTGCTCAGTTGTTACCCGTGGTTGTTCGCGCTCACTAGAAAAGAGAATGATATGAAGAAGTTTTTACCAGTTTTACTTGCACTGGGGTTACTGCTAAGTGGCTGCCAGGTGCAAGCCAACACGCACACAGCCTCAAGTTCAAGTTCAGAATCAACAGTGTCTAGCTCGGCTACCAGCCAGTCGAGCGCACAATCGACGTCCGTGACGAGTGAATCAGCCACTGACGGCCAGCAATTAGCACAGATCCCATTTGATATTGCGAAGTATCCTGAATACTTCATGCCAGTTAACAACAATGAACCCGTCTTTGTCGGTTCATTTAAGGCGACTGTGGCGAATGCCCAGCAAAAAGGGGAGATTCTCCCGCAAGTCAATTACAGTGGCTTAGACTCTCTGGGACGCACGCAGGCAGTATCGGCGATTGTGACCGAACAAATGGTCACCGCCCATTCTTCCCGCGTGACCAAACGACCAGCGTTTCCAGCCTCAACCAAAATTTCAGGTGAATTCGCCGATGGCCAATATAATACCGTCACTCACCAATGGCAGGGCCGCGTGCGCAACAATAAAATCATGCAGTTGCCCGGCTATCGTGGCTATATTTATAACAAGAGTCATTTGCTCGCTTGGTCGCTTGGCGGCGATATGTTGACCCACAACGTTATTTTGGGCACGCGGGCGCAAAACGTCGGCAGTAACCAGCAAAAAGATCCCGGGGGGATGGCTTACTCGGAAACTGTTACCCGCGACTATCTGGCTGAGCATCCCGACGATGCGGTGGCTTATCAAGCCATTCCAATCTATGCTGGCAATGAACTTGTGCCGCGCGGCGTCTGGGTGATTGCTCAAGCAATTAAGCATCCCCAAGCCTTGGCCGTGAATGTTTGGACGTTTAATACCCAATTAGGCGCGACAATCAATTATCAAACTGGCGCCGCGCATTAAAAAACAGCCTCATCAATGGATGAGGCTGTTTTTTGTGGCGATTAAGCCTGTGTTGAATCGGTATCGGTATTAATTAATTTCTCGCCCACTTCGTTGAGCAGCGACAGCAATTGCTCGGCCTTATCGTGGCCCAACACTGTGAGCCAGCGATTGAATTGCATCCGGGCAGCCTCGGTCACCTGATGTTCAACGCGCACGCCCAGTGGCGTCAGGTGCAGCAAAAAGCGACGACGATCGAGATTAGATTGTTCTTGGTGCAAGTAATCTAAATCACGCAGCACGCGAATTTGCCGGGCGATGGCTGGTTTTGTGACGTGGCGCTTATTAACAATGTCGGTCAGACTGATGGCTTCGTTTTCAGCAACGTCATGCAAAATCTGGTATTGTTCGAAAGACAGTTTGTATTTTGCCATTGGGGCCGAGATCAAATCATTAAAATTTTTAATTGTTGTAAAGTAGGTCTCAACAAAGGCAGATAGTAATGCATCGTTGCTCATAGGATGGATCTCCTTTAATGTTATTCTTCTATGAATATTACCAAATGTTCATTTTAATTGCGAAATTTTTTGCTGAAAAGGTGGCGATTTGCTTGCAAATCAATCCTGATTATGTAAACTGTAAGAATCGGTTAATTACGTGAACTATTCGGAGGGTGTAATATTGAAACGCATACCTAAATGGGTCAAATGGACAGTCGGCTTGCTCTTTGGTGGCTTCATCATTGTGCTGGCTGGCGCGAGTCTGTATTTCTATCAATACGCTTTTGTCCCATCACATAAAGATTTTTTGAGTAACAAGCAAACCACTAGCGAAAAAACGGCCCAGGCCTGGTTGAAAGACCAACCAACGGTCACCTGGCATGAGACGGCGGTCAATAGTGACTTGAAGCTCGATGCACTGTATCTGCCAGCGGCTAAGCCAACAAACAAGGCCGTTGTTGTGGCACATGGCTATATGAATACCAAAGAAGACATGGCGGAATATATCCACATGTTTCATGATGCAGGCTACAACGTCTTAGCGCCAGATGATCGGGGCCATGGCCAATCGCAAGGGAACTACATTGGTTGGGGCTGGCCAGATCGCCTTGATTACATAAAATGGACTAAACAAGTAATCCAAAAGCTCGGGGATAAAAGTGAGATTGCCCTCTTTGGGGTCTCAATGGGTGGGGCAACCGTGATGTATATGAGTGGTGAAAAACTGCCCTCCCAAGTGAAAACCATCGTCGAAGACTGTGGGTACACGAGCATCATGGATGAACTTGGGTATCAAGCCAAGCAAATGTATAACCTGCCCAGTTTTCCGTTAGTGCCAGCAGTAGCCCTCACGGCGACAATTCGTACCGGCTATAATGTCTTTGCGGCTAGCAGCATTAACGCATTGAAGAAGAACCATCTTCCGATTATGTTTATTCACGGCGCCAAGGATACCTTCGTGCCAACCAGCATGGTTTATCAGAATTACAAAGCAACCTCCGCTGAAAAGGAATTGTGGGTGGTGCCAGGGGCCAAACACGCTCAGAGCTATGGCAAAGATCCTAAACTTTACACCAAAAAAGTTATCGGTTGGCTGCAACAACATATGAGTTAAGCAAAAAGGAGCTAAGACAATGATTTGTCATAGCTCCTTTTGTTGTGGGTTCAATGTGGTTACCGGGTGGCCGCTTGGGTGAAAGTGTTCACCAGGATGGGATAAATCCGTTTGACGTCGGCGTCGGTGCCGCGTAACTCGTAATCGGCAATCATTTCAACGCCAATGGCTTGCGCATAGCGCTTGGCGGTTAAGCAGTATTGCTCATTGAAGTTGCGGTTGCCACTGCCGATGATGCCAAGACAAAATTTTGCATTGTCGCCATCTTGAATGTATTCACCAAGGGCATTGGTCATGAGTTCTTTGACCCCATTGTCGATGCCATTGCCCCCATCAAGGTAAGTGGGTACCATGGCCACATAGGGCGCTGTTTCGTCAGTATCTAACGTGGCGTCTGAAATTTCTTCTAATTCAATGGTTGGTTGGCTTGGGTCTTGGTCGTGAGCCGCTTGCGCAAAGCGTTGCAAGTGCTCAGCAAAGGCGCGGGTATTGCCAGAGATTGAAATAAAGCGAATCTGTATTGGTTGCATAACGTGTTATCCTCCGTCCTTTTACTGTAGCACGTTTTGGCGAAGCGGCTTGGGCAAAATTAAAATTCTTGATACTTTGCTGGGTCTTGATCGTGGCTGCGGCCATCTGGCTTAGTCAGCTGATCAATCGTTGTCATATCCGAATCGCTAATCGTGAAATCAAGCGTCAGATTTTGCCGCTGCCGCACAGGATTACTGGACTTCGGAATCGGCATGACGCCATGTTGGACGTCCCATTTGAGAATCAGTTGCACGATCGACACGTTGTAGGCCTTAGCCAAGCTGGTTAAGGTTTGGTCCTGAAGGATTTCATTGGCACGGCCGAGTGGGCTCCACGCTTGGGTCAAAATATTATGTTCGTTGTCGTATTGCCGTTGATCGGCTTGATTGAAGTAAGGATGCAATTCAATTTGATTGAGACTTGGCGTCACGCCAGTTTCTTTAATGATGCGGTCCAAATGTTCAGGCAGGAAATTCGAAACCCCAATGGAGCGGACGAGGCCAAACTTTTGCGCATCAATGAGCGCTTGCCACGCTTCGACATAGTGATCTTCCAGCGGATTTGGCCAGTGGATGAGGTAGAGATCATAGTAGTCCAGACCGGCGCGATACAAGGATTCTTGGATTGTGGCAATCGCTTCATCATAGTGATGGTGGCGGCCCGGTAATTTTGAGGAGACGAGAATTTGGCTCCGCGGGATGCCACTTTGGCGAATCGCTTGGCCCACTGCGCCTTCGTTTTCGTAATTGAACGCGGAATCAAGTAAACGATAGCCGTTGTTTAACGCGCTGACCATCGTATTCACGCCCGTGGCACCATTCAATTTGTAGGTCCCAAAACCGATTTCTGGGACTTCAAGACCATCATTAAGCTGAAAACTCATACTGTTTCCTCCTTTGGGGTAGATGACGTTTCAGGTATACTATAGGGCAGGGGGTGAGTGCATTGCAAACCACAGAAAAGATCAGTTGGACCAGTCGCGGATGGCTTGGATTTTTTGCCATTGTGTATGCGGTCTTGTTAATGATTGGCGCGGTCTCTTGCGGCTTGATGCTGACAATTGGCACGCCCAATAAAACCAGTGCTTTTGTGACTAATGGCCCGGCACTCACACAAATTTCAAAGAATATTAATCGACAACTGGCCACCACTGTCACAAAAGCTGGCGTCACAGTGCGTCAACCGTTGTTGCCCAAAAACCAGGTTCAGAGTTTGTTGCGGCAAGGTTTCAACAAGAGTATCGATGACCGGGTCAGCTTAAATCTCAAGCCAGCAGAAACGGCCATCAACCAGAGCGTAACCAAACAAACAGGCAAACCTGTCCCAGCTGCGGTGACTAAAGCCATTCATCAGGATCTGCAACAGGGCGTTAACGCATACTTTCAGGGTGGCTTGGGCGCAGTCTATCCACTCGTGGTCTTGATGACACAAACTGGGACGATTGTCGCAGGCATCTTGATTGTGATGGTGTGGGGGTTCATGGCACTGACCAGTCGCAAATTATGGCGTTGGCTGCTGGTCGTGGGGCGGTCCACTTATCTCGTTGGCTTTTTGGGCGGCATTGCGGCGCTTTTGGTGGGCGCCACCCAAATTGCCACGCGCCTGGTTGGCCAATGGGCTGATGGCGATATTTTGACTATGGTCGTCGTGCACTTTGCACCGACATGGCAGCATGTTGCTGGCGTTGTGATTGTATTAGGCTTATTATTAGCGGCGATAAGTTATCTTGTACGCCGAAAGGACTTGATTCAAGAATGAAAAAATGGTGGATTTGGACGGGCGTTGTCGTGATTATCGCGGCCGTGGTGGGTGGCATTTGGTGGCAACAAAGCCAGGTGGCCAGCACACCGATCACAGAGAAAACCACAATTGGCAACCCAGCGACCGTCTACCTGCATGGGTATAGCGGCGGGGCCGGCTCGACGAATACCTTAATCAAGCATGCCGAAGCCGCCGGCGCACAAAAAGTGCTGACTGCCACTGTCGCCCCATCCGGCAAGGTGACGTGGACCGGTGAGCCCAAAAAAGTGAGCCACCCGTTGGTCCAAGTGATTTTTACGAATAACCGCAATCCTGACTACAACGTGGATGGCATGTGGTTGCGCAATGTCATGCAAGGTTTGAAGAAACAATATGGGGTCACTGATGTGAACATCGTGGCGCATTCCATGGGCAACATGGCCACCATGTTCTATGCGACCCGGTATGGCAATGATAAAGATGTGCCGAAGTTGCGGGCGTACGTCGCCATCGCCGGACATTACGATGGCATCTTGGGGCGGGATGATCAACCAAACCGGATTAAACTCAATGCCCAAGGTTATCCAACCCCAGTCGACGATTCCTATGCAGAATTGGCCCGATTGCGCGACAAGTTCCCTAAGCAAGTCAAAATTTTGAACATTTTCGGCAATCTGGAAGACGGGACAAATTCTGATGGGCGCGTGGCCAACAATTCATCGCGGTCGCTTAAGTACCTTGTCGCGCCAAGCAAGGCCAGCTACCGAGAACAAATGTTTAAAGGCAAAGATGCCCAGCACAGTGCGCTCCATGAAAATGCGGCGGTTGCCAAGGCGGTCGACGACTTCCTGAAATTTTAAGCACACAAAAAGCCTGTGAGTAATCACAGGCTTTTTAATGGCTAATTTTGCGCTGGGTCATCCACTTGTGGATACGGCGCGATGACCACTTGGCCACCGAGGTAATTGGCCATGTACACATTCGCCACTGAATAGCCTTGTGCTGCCAACTCGGCATCGAGCCATTCCGGTGTCTGATCAATGGCGTCCAGTGCTTGGGCGTCGACTTGACCATCAACAATCAAAGGAAAACTCAAATTGCGTTCGCCGACTTCAACGATGGTGAGCTGGCCGTTTTGTTCGAGGATGGCGCGGCGGACTTGGCGAATATCCACGATACCAGCAGTCCTGAGTTTAAACGCTAAATCAGACGCCGACATCCCCGCTTGGGTCGCATTATCGACGAGGATGTGGCCGCGTTCGATGATGTTGACTGGCGTGCCATCAATGAATCGTTTCATCAAACGGTTGTGGTTGGTTAGATACTTGGTAATAAAGACAATCAACGTCCAAATTAGCAGGACGTTCATAAATTGGAGGACGCCGATGTCCATGTTGTAAATCACACCGCCAATAATGCCCCCAAGGACGTAATTCTGCAGCTGATCCACAATCGTTGACGGGGCCAGGTTACTTTTGCCGGAGAGCTTAATCTGAATAATCATCGCCAAAAAGCCCATAATGAGCTTAATGCAGTAATAAAATACGCGTCTTGCATGAGCGCCATGTGTGTCACTTCCTATTCGGTAATATAGCTGATATGCGGGTCAATGAGATTGGCCTTGGTCATTTGATAACTGTGGTTGTCAGTGTTCAAGGTGACTTCATAGACGGCATCACGATGCTTGCCCAGTTGGACGAGCATGCCCGAATACGGCGTGGTACTGTTGGCATAAATATCAGTCACCGCAATACCTTTGGTGGTGCTGATACTTTTCATCAAGGTCGTGATGGCTTGGGTGTTGCGACTGATACTCTGATTATTTTGAATATCGCGTATTTGAATCCCGATTGTCAGCAGCACCACCAGCACAATAATCACCAACAAATCGCGATACTTGGTGACATTACGATGGCGAAAATAATAGAGCACGTAAAACCCGACGAACAGCGCGCCGACCAGGATAATGCCGTACCGCAAATACGCTTGCCAGCCGAGTTGATGGCTCAAGACGTTATACGAATAAAAAGTGTTTGCCATAGTTTGTTGCCTCCGCCGCGGTATAATATGTATAACTTGATTCTACAATAGGCAGAGGAAACCGCAACTGGAAGCTGCTCGACAACGGGCACATTGGAAGATGGAGGTAGCGCGATGCAGTGGTGGCAAGAGCGTGTGGGATATCAGATTTATCCAAAAAGTTTTCAAGATACCAACGGCGATGGGATTGGTGACTTGCAAGGGATCATCGACCACATTCCATATTTAAAGCGGCTCGGCGTCGGTTTTGTGTGGCTGTCACCCATTTACGCCAGTCCCAATGTCGACAATGGCTACGATATCAGTGACTATGAAACCATTGATCCGCAATACGGTGATCTCGACCAATTCGATGCTTTGGTGAAGGCCTTCCACGCTAACGACCTCAAATTGGTGATGGATTTGGTGCCTAATCACACCAGTGACCAACATCCCTGGTTTGAAGCCGCCCGCCAGAGTAAAACCAATCCATATCACGATTTCTATATTTGGCGGGATGCCAAAGCTGGTCTCCCGAATAATTGGGCCTCGATTTTTGGTGGGTCAGCCTGGGAATATAACGAAGCGACCGACGAATATTACTTGCATATTTTTGCCAAACAACAGCCCGATTTAAACTGGGAGAATCCCCAAGTCCGGCTGGCCATCTATCAGATGATTCAGTGGTGGATTAATCGCGGTGTGGATGGTTTCCGGCTTGACGCGATTATCCATTTAAAAAAGTTACAGACTTTTGCGGATGTCGATGACATGGATTTAGCGATGCGCAACGTCGATGGGATTAATCTGTTCTTAAAAGAACTCGGTGACCTTTTCAAGCAAAACAACGTCATGTCCGTTGGCGAGGCCATGGGCGCACCCGTGGGCGACGCCAAGCAATGGGTCAGTGAGACCGATGGCTACTTCAATATGATTTTTCAATTTAACCATACGCAACTCTTTGAAGATGGTCACAAGGTACCATTGTCCGTGCCCCAATTAAAAACTGATCTCAGCCAGTGGCAAAATGCGTTGGCGGACGATGGGTGGAACGCGCTGTTCATTGAGAACCACGATTTGCCCCGCGCGGTCTCAACGTATGGGGATGACCATGATTATTGGTTGGAGTCGGCCAAATGTTTAGCCGCTTGGTATTTCTTAATGCGCGGCACGCCGTTTATTTATCAAGGTCAGGAACTAGGGATGACGAATGCCAACTTCCCACGGATTGAGGACTATCGCGATCTGGAAACGGATCATCAGTATAAAGACGCCATTGCGGGCGGCATCAGTGCTAGTGATGCGCTGGCGATGATTCAAGCGACGTCGCGGGATAATGCTCGGACGCCGATGCAATGGTCGGCAGCGACAAATGCTGGCTTTACCACGGGCACGCCGTGGATTCAGGCCAACGGCAATTACCCATTGATTAACGCCGAAACCCAGGTCGATGATGATGCCTCCGCGTTTAATTTTTACCGGACACTGATTCATTTGCGTGCAACCACGCCGGCCTTGATTCAAGGCGCGTATACGTTGTTGGATACCCCAGGCGACCAGGTTTTTGCTTATACCCGGACGCTTGATGATGAGATTTATGTGGTTGTGGCGAACTTGTCCGCGGACACGGCCAATTTTGACTTTGATCCTGAGTTAGCCGCCTATGTGAAGCAATTGGTGTTAGGCAATTACATTTATAAAACGGAATTTTTGACCAGTGATGTCGCCAAGTTGATTCTGCAGCCATATGAAGTGGCTGTCTATCGGGTTGTCCACGCATCATCCCACAGTTAAAGCGATTAAAACCAGTCCTTATGACGTTAGGGACTGGTTTTTTTGTACAAAGGATTATTTTCGTTCGTAAATTCGAATAGAATGCGATTTGATTGCAAGTTATGGACCATGATTTATACTGTAAGCGTAGACAAAAGTTCGCAAATTGTAGGTTGTCGATTGGTAAATTTTTATCCGAAATTATTTTGCAATGGAGGGATAATCATGAATCAACAAAATGCAAAGCCACATTATAAGATGTATAAGAGTGGCAAGCTCTGGCTGTTCTCGATGAGTCTGATTGCTGGCGTAACCGGTGCAATCACAGGCGGTCAAGTATCAGCCGCCACCAGTGACCCAGCGCAAGAGACTGCGACTGTCGAAAAGGCGGTCACAATGCAACCAGCAGTCACGCAAACATTGAAAGTAGCTTCGACTAAAGCTGCTGTGACAAAACCAGATACGACAACTGTGGCTGAGAATCAGCCGACACTGGCTGACACTACCAATCAAGCGCCAGCTAGTGCCCAAACACCAGTTAAGGCGTCACAGGCCGCAACCCGATTGCTCCGTAGTCAGGCCCCAGCACAACCCGCTGTCACCACGAAAGCTGTTGCGCCGCAAGCTGACGAGAGCATCAACGACTGGATGCCAAACGTGAAGCTGCAGAATTTGGTACTTTTGATGCTGCAGCAACAGGATAAAACCAAGACATACAGTAGCGTGAATGACATCACGCAAGCTGACATGGCCAAGTTGACGTATGTCGATAATTATTGGAAGATCCCGTTTGGCCTGGGGTCACCAGAGTTTATTAAGTACGAAACTTATAATGATGGTGTCACCCCGTATTCGCTTGAAGGCTTGCAATATGCAACCAATCTGAAAGACTTGGTTTTGCGCCAGAACTTGAACGGTGGCCATGGGGCTTTTCAAGGTGACATAACGGATATCACGCCGATTAAGAATCTAACCAATTTGGAGTATATCGAATTAAGCGGGAATCGGATTTCGGATGTCACCCCATTAGCTAATCTTAAGAAGGTCACTTATTTAAATATTGTCTGGAACTCGATTGTAGACTTTTCGCCGCTCAACCCAGCTCAGTATACGGGTGATCACACCTATCCAACTGGTCCTTCGACAGGTGACGTCACTGGGCAAATTGATCCCGCTGTGACAAGCAATGGGGTTTTGAATCAACGAGTGGTTTTACCACCCGTTTATATTGACCCGTCCACAACATTGCCATATACGTACAACTTGGCCTCAATGATTAAATTGCCCGGCGGTCTGACCGGGAAGCTTGTCGCTAATAACACCGGCAGAATTGGTGGACGTGTCACTATGGAGCCAACGACAGGGAACAAACAGTCAATCAAAGTTTGGGATAACGCAGGTACGTCGGTATCTGATGGTGGTACTGGGCTGATCTACACGATTACACACGATCAGGTTGAAAAACCAAACCTTGCCGGGTCGTATCCTCAATACACCGTTGTTCCTCAAGATTATGAGTACTACATGGTGGCTACCTACTTTGCTTCAGGGCAAACGAGCAATCCAGTCGCGACTGTCTTTATCCCTTATGTTTTTGGCCATGAACCAACCTTGACCGGTGAGGATGTTACGATTTATGTGAATGATCCTAAACCCGACGGCAGTGCGTTTAATCCTAAGGCCACCGATGTGAACGGCAAGGATGAACCTGTCACAGTCAGCGGTCTAGAGATCGCCGACAACACAAAGGTCGGTGACTATCCGATTACTTTGACAACCACTGATGGTCAAAGTAAAACGGTTTATCTCCATGTGGTGGCAAGTAAAGCGAGTCTGACCGGTTCTGATTACACGATGTACGTTGGCGATCCGACGCCTGGTGCGACTGAATTCAACGCCACGGCTACTGACAAGGCGGGCAATCCTGTATCTGTCACGGTTGATCTCAGTCAGGCGGATTTGACTACACCTGGCGACTATCCAGTGACACTGACAACGACTGATGGACAAAAGAAAACTGTGACATTGCACGTTAAAGCACGAGAAACTAGCCCCGGCAATCCTGGTAACCCAAGTGAGCCTGGCAACCCCGGCAATCCAAGTGAACCCGGTAACCCAAGTCTTCCTGGTACTGGTGGCAACGGCAACGAAGGTAATAATGGCAACGGTGGCCAACAACCATCTAAGCCATCCAATCCAAGTCAACCAGGGCAACCTAGTCTTCCTGGCACGGTGACCCGGCCAACTCCGGGCACAAACCAATCAATGCCAGCACACACTCAAACAGCGTTGCCACAGACTAGTGATCGCAAACAATCTGGTCTGGCTATTGCGGGTATTCTCGCGAGTGTCCTTGGTGCCTTTGGCCTCTGGTTCACGTTTAAGAAACACTAATTAACTTGAATCGTCCGCAGTTGCGGGCGATTTTTTTGTGCACACGTTGGCAGTCGCGCTGAGGCGAAGTGATATAATAAGGCATTCAATAAAGCGAGGTGTCAACGTGAAAAAGTTTTCGAAAGCGGAATGGGGTTGGATTTTCTACGACTGGGCGCAGGGTGGCTTCTCAATCGTGATTGTGACGGCCATCTTACCAATTTTCTTCAAAAGTGTGGCGCACACAGCCGGCGTGAGCAACGCCAACGCCACGGCATATTGGAGTTATGCCAATAGTTTCAGCACCTTGCTGATTAGTCTGGCGGCGCCATTGCTAGGTGCCATCGCCGATTATCGGCCGAATAAAAAACGACTATTCTCGGTTTTTAGTCTGGTCGGGATGATTTTCACCTTAGCGATGGTCTTTGTTCCGACCAATCAGTGGTTCTTATTACTGGCCCTCTATACCTTGGGGGCGGTGGGTTATGCGGGCGCCAATATTTTCTACGATGGCTTCTTAGTCGATGTGACTGAATCCGACCGAATGGATCGCGTCTCAACGTTTGGTTTTGGGATTGGCTATATTGGGATGGTCATTCCCTTCATTATCGTGATGATTCTCCAACTGACCGGCGGTTTTGGCATGTTGGACACGTTGGGAATCGTCCATGTGGGCTTTATTCTGACCGCGGTTTGGTGGCTGGTCTTTTCCCTGCCGTTTTATCGCAATGTCCATCAAGTCCATGCCTTACCGCCTGTCGCCCATCCTGTGGCCGAAAGTTGGCGCCGGGTGAAAAAGACGATTGGCACAATTTGGGAACACAAGCCGATTATGTGGTTCTTGATTGCTTATTTCTTTTATATTGATGGGGTCGACACCATTTTCAAAATGGCCACGAGCTTCGGGGTCGACCTTGGGTTGTCGACGACGCAATTGATGCTTGTCCTGTTAATGGTGCAATTAGTGGCGGTGCCATTTACCCTCGGGTATAGCTGGCTCGCCAAAAAAATTGGGGCTAAGCGCTCAATCCTGGTGGCCGTCGTTGTCTATATTGTCATTGCCTTGTATGGGGTCACCTTACATTCTGTGACCGGCTTCTTTATCCTTGGCTTCTTAGTTGGGACGTCGCAAGGTGGGATTCAAGCCTTGTCGCGCTCGTATTTTGCCCGGTTGGTTCCACCAGAAAACGCTAATGAGTATTTCGGCTTTTATAATATTTTTGGTCGCTTCTCCGCTATTTTTGGACCATTACTCTTTGGTGTGGTGACACAGATGTTTGGTAATTCGCAGTTGGGGATTGCTAGCCTTGCCATCTTGTTCATCATTGGGGGCGGCATTTTGCTCAAAGCCCCAACTGCGGTGGCAGCTCATTAAAATAAAAAAATCTCCGAATCGCAGTCGATTCGGAGATTTTTGCGTTAAACAGCCCGGCGTTTGAAGAGTACTAAACCAAGATATAAGAAAATGGCGATATACACGAGATTGCCAATCACCAACCCTGAGGTACTGAGCTGGGTCAATTTTTCCATGTTGCCATCAGAAACCTGGGCTGACAAGTTCAGCATATTGAGCGGATTGAAACGCAGCCAGGACCAGCGGGCAATCGCGCCAAACATCAACGCTGCGGTGATGTAGGTGACGAAATAGCCGATAATCCCGATTGAAACGGCGGCAGCTGAACTGCGAAAGGCATTCGTAATTAAGAAAACCAGACTCAACAACAGCCACAATGCCAGCCATTGGCCGCTAACACTTTGCAGCAGATTGGTCAGTATGTTGCCAGTCAGCGCAAAAGTATTGTTGAATAACACCACTTTGATCAGCAAGCTCCAGATGAATGCCCCGGCAAACAGAACGATTGAATAACCTAGAATGACGAGCCATTTACTGATTAAGACCTGCGTCCGCGAATAGCGCCGGTACAGCAAGGGCCGAATCATCCCGCTTTGAAATTCCATCATCATGATATTGCTGGTGGCCGCAATCAACATGAAGACGATGAAAATTTGGGAGGCAAACAGGCTTTCAAATTGGGCTTGGGCATTGAAGAGGTTAGGGTACACTTTGGCCAGGATGGCCAGAATCACCATAAAGCCGGCTAATGCGCCGACGCCAATAGTTGTGCTCCGTTTGTGGACGAGCTTATAGATTTCTTGCTGGACTAATTTAATCATGAGCCACCTCCGTCTGATCGGCCGTCAACACATTGAGTAGTGTGGCTTCCAAATCATTGTGTTCGTGTGCGACGTCATAAATGGCGATGTTTGCGGCGGTCAGTTGGGTAATGGCCTGCGCGAGGGTATCGTTCCCTGTTTTGGCAAAAATTACCCGCGCATCCGCGGCCAATTCAGCAGGGACCACAAATTGATTCGCGGCCAGCAGTTGCTTGGCGGCGGCGTCATCGCTGGTCGTGAGAACCAAGAAATCTTCAGATTCGTCACTCAAACTTTGCATTGGTTCGTTCCGGACGATATGGCCTTGGTCTAAAATGATAATGTCATCGATGACCTTTTCCAATTCGCTCAAAATGTGACTCGAAATCAGAATGGTGGTGCCGTTCTGCTTCATGCTGCGGATGAGGTCGCGGACTTGGCGAGTGGCCTTGGGATCCAAGCCATTCATTGGTTCGTCGAGAATGACCAGGTCGGGCTGGTTCAACACGGCTAACGCAATACCCAACTTTTGCTTCATCCCGAGGGAATAATTCTTGGCTTGTTGGTCGATATAACTCTCCATATCCAGTGCGGTGATGACCGCGTTCACTTGTGCTTGGTCGGTGTTGTCTGCGGCAAAGAGATGCAGATGCTTGCGTCCGCTGAGAAACGGATAGATTGACGGATATTCAATCAAGGCACCCACGCGATCCAAACTCGTATGGCGACTGAGCGTAATCTGTTGATCAAAAACTGTGACCGTCCCGTGATTGACTGGTAAGAGTCCCAAAATCGCCTTCATGAGCGTCGACTTCCCAGCACCGTTTTCGCCGACCAAACCAACGATATGGCCAGGCTCGAGCGAAAGATCAATGGTTTTTAAAACCTGCTTACTCCCAAATTGCTTACTGACTTGTTGCATTTGTAATACTGAACTCATTTCTACCACCTCCATTTGGTTAAGCGTACTTGTTTTGGACCAAAATGGGAAGCAGGAGCTCACAGTCAAACATTCGCTAAAATCTGTTGAACGACCTGACCAACTTGCGGATGGGGTTGATGCGGGTAAATTAAATACAGGGCGCGGGCCAGTTGACTGGTTTGAATGACGGGCAAGCTCGGTGGTAGTAAGGTGTTTGGGATTAGCGACTGACCAAAACCCGACTCGAGCAATTGAATCAGGCTGTCATTGTGATTGATCTCAATCACAGCCTCAGGGTGCAAGCCTTGGTCCTGCCAGTACCGGCGGGTATAAAATCCCACGCCAGAACCGGCTTCACGCACCAGCCACGGACCGGTTGGGTCACCGACGTGAATCAGGTGATCCTGGCCGATCGTGCGCCGATGCACATCGTCGCTCAGCAGCGGTTTCTCAATGAAGCCAAAGTCAAAAGCTTGGCGGCTCACGCCATTGAGGACGGCTTCTGAGTTATCGACTTGAATCTGCCAGGTGATGGTCGGCAACGACGCTGCCAATGTTGGCAGCAGTTGAGGCAAAATGGTGTTGGCGGTCGTTTGGGAGGCGCCGATGATCAATTTTGTTTGTTGATTGGCAAACCGCCCGATATCATGTTGCACTTGATTCATTCTTTGCAGAATTTTGCTGGCATTTTGATACAAATAGTCGGCTGCTGGGGTCGGGACAACGTGCTTGCGGTCACCCCGCGCAAATAGCGTCACGCCGAGGTTGGTTTCAAGTTGTTGAATTTGAGCGGTGACTGACGGCTGACTGATAAACCGCAGCCGCGCCGCTTGCGAGAAGCTGCGGGTTTCATAGACCGCCTGGAATGTTTCAAGCCATTTAAACATCGTGCCCTCCAATAGTAAAAACTGATTGATTTGATTGAAAATTGATATTTTACTGATTATAGCATTTTCGATACACTTAGCTCACTGGAGGAATCAACCATGAAAAAGTATCTCAACTTGTTACCCGGCATCGGCGTGAGTTTGGTGATTGCCATCATTAGTCAATTACTCGCCAAAGTTTTACCAAGCCTCGGGGCGGCCACGATTGCGATTTTGCTGGGAATCGTCGTCGGCAATCTCTGGCTTCATCAACCCGAATTAGCCACCGGGACAAAATTTGCTGAAAGTAAGTTCCTGGAAGTTAGTGTGATGCTGCTGGGGATGACACTAACTTTTCAAACAATTCGCCAAATCGGTTGGGCGGGGGCCATCTTTATCGGCTTGCAAATGACGCTAACCATTGTGTGGGCATTGTATTTCGGCAAATGGCTGCACTTTAAGCAGCAAGAACGCCAATTAATGGCCGGCGGGAATGCCGTTTGCGGCTCGAGCGCCATTGCGTCGATTGCTCCCGTCATTGAGGCCTCTGAAAGTCAGGTTGGGACCATTATTACAATTGTGAACCTGATGGGGACAGTCTTAATGTTGACCTATCCATTGATTGCGACATTCTTAGTCGGTCCCAGTCAATTGCTCCAAGGGGCACTGATTGGTGGCACGTTGCAGTCAGTCGGCCAGGTGATTGCCAGCGCTAGTATGATCAGCCCGAGTGTTGTCACCTACGCGACCTTATTTAAAATTATGCGGATTATTCTGCTCGTGCCGGTTGTGCTCATCTTTGGCGCCCAACATCAACGTGCGACTCAAACCGCAGGCACCACCGCCAAAAAGCGCGTGCTGGTGCCCTGGTACGTCATTGGCTTCTTCATCTTCTGCATCCTTAACAGTCTCTGGGCTTTTCCTCACTGGCTGTCTGGCGGTGCCCACGACGTGAGTTCTTGGTTGGAAATTATTGCGCTGGCGGCCATCGGCTTACGGCTCAACTTGAGAGCTTTCTTATCTGAAGGCAAGCAGTTAGCTCTGTATGGTCTGGGTGTCTTGGTCGTCCAAATTTTAGGGGCAACCGCCCTGATACATCTGTTGTTGAAATAACAAGGTGCAAGGCTTAAAAATAATAGACGCGATCTAGTTTTGCTGGTATGATTTTGCCAACGTTAGCAGAATTATTTTCCTGGTTGGTCTGGTTGCTCATCTAGAACGGGGGAAGTCCGATGCTTGTCGAATGGATGATTTATATTGTTATTGCTACGCTATTCATCTTAGTGCGTTACCGGCAGTTACAAGCCAAGCTATCACTAAACAATTGGTTTGTCAGGCATTGGGCGCATTATCAAGAGAAATTTAGTCAGTCCTCACCCAGCCTGAGAAATATTAAGACTGCCTTCATGGTAGCCTTGGCCTTGTTTATCGGTAGCTGGGGCGTTCCTAATTAGTCTGGTCGATTGAAATCACTCAAAACATGCTGTCACAATCCTGTGGCAGTATTTTTTTATGCCGTTAAGGCCTTGTTCTATCAAGGCCTCACACGCAAAAGGCGTTTTTATTGCATTGGTTATCACCAACCCGTTATGCTGATTATAAGGCAGAAAGATAATGCCTAATAAACAATAAGGGAGTTGTAAGCAATGTTACATTTCATCTGGGTTTTAATTGTCGGCGCCGTTATTGGGGCGATCGGGCAAATGATTGTTGGTCGGGACATGCCACTTGGCTGGGTCGGTAATATTATTGCTGGTTTAGTCGGGTCATGGGTCGGTTCAAGCCTGTTTAGCGATTGGGGACCAGTTATTGGTGGCATGGCAATTATTCCGGCCATCTTAGGTGCGATCATTGTTGTCTTCGTTGTTTCCCTGATTATGGGGTCCAGTAAGAAGCGGCGCGCTTAAGCTGCCAGACAAGGAGAAACCAATGAGACCGATAACCAAATTCGCATTAGGCTTGATAGCAGTTATTGGGATTCTTCAATCGTTGGCAGTGGCAGCGGTCATTTGGCCAACCATACCGATCAAAGTGTGGATCTTACCAATTTGGCCGTGGCTGCGGATTACATTACTCGTTGGCACTGCCATTGTCTTAGCCGTGTTTGTGGTCATGCTGGGGGTGGCAATTTTCCGCCGCAGCAAGCGCCAAGACCTCACTTTAGAGGCCAACCAAGGGTCAGTTGTGTTGTCAAAGCAAGCTTTGGAACACAAGCTAGTGAAGACAATTGCCAGCGAACATCCTGTGAAAGATGTGGCGGCTGACATTAGCTTATATCGGAAGAACGCGGCAACCAAAGTCGTGGTCGATGCTTATAGCCTCAAAGGCCTTGATTTGGCTGAGGAAGGTAAACGGATTGAGACCACCGCGCAAACTGTGTTGACCAACTTGCTCGGCGTGCCCGTCAAGCGAGTTGTCGTCCATCTACATACAAACGACCGGGCCATGCCCGGAACGGTTTAGAGGAGGCAATGCGCATGAAAAGCATACAAGGCATCATGATCGGTGCCATCTTAGCAGCTTCCATTCTGCAATGGGGACTGTGGGGCATGTTGGTGATGATTCTAGCCATGGTGTTGGGTGGTTTTGCTCAGCGCTGGTGGGAACCAAATTCAGCAGGCGTGATGAGATGGTTACGTGACGGCAAACGGCAGATAAATCGAGGGAGGTGAGTGGATGGACGCAACTTTAGATCAGAGTCAATCGGTTGTGCTGACCCAAAGTCGGCTCACCTTTGACGATTATGTGCTGCAAAAGATTGCCAATCAATGTGCCCAAGAAGTCGATGGCATTCTCGGCATGGATGGGAACATGGTTGATAGCATTTCTGAAACCTTCGGCAATGAACGCCTGTCCAAAGGCATCAGTGTGGAAGTGGATGACAATCAAGTGACTTATGACCTGTCAGCGATTTTGAGTTATGACGCGGACGCGCGGGCAGTTTTTAAAGCCCTGTGTACTCTGGTCGAAACCAAAGTCAAACAAATGACCGGGCTACAAGTGCTCGAATTGAACTTGCACGTGAGTGACATGATGACTCGCCGCGAATGGCAAAAAGCAAATTCATAGACGCAAACAATAAGGGGGAACTTTCTAGATGGATACAAAGACAAACGTAATGACACCACCAACACCACCGACACCACCAGTCTCTCAAGAACTCGTCTTTGATGACGGTGTGGTCCAAAAGATTGTTGGCAAGACCAGTGCTGACGTCAACGGTATTGTCAGTCTTGAAGGCGGCATGTTCTCGGATATGACCAACATGTTCCGCCAAGAAGAAGATCCTAAGCAGGGCGTGTCAGTGGATATTGAAGACAACCAATATGTGAAAATTGAGCTGGATGCGACCATGAAATATGGCGTGAAGGCACCAAAGATTTTCAAGGAAGTGGTAACTTCTATCTGTAGCAATGTGCAAGATATGACTGGCTTGAAGGTGACTGACGTTAAGATGACCGTGAAGGACATGTTAACGGACGAAGAAGTGAAGCGCCAAGAAGCAAAGCAGACGGAAGACAAAGCCGAAGCTTAAGCAATAAAAAAGGTTGTGACAAAACATTCGTTTTGTCACAACCTTTTTGTTTACATCTAATTATGATTGGCGGCGTTCACGGCATCAATCACCGCATAGCGAAAACCGTTCTTTTCTAAGGCCACGACCCCTTGAATCGTGGTGCCGCCAGGGCTGGTGACGGCATCTTTCAGGTTAGCGGGGTTGCCAGGGGTTTCAAAGGCTAATTGGGCGCTGCCTTTGACCATGCTCGAAACGACCTGATAAGCCAAGGCCCGTGGCAGACCATTTTGAACAGCCGCATCTGCCATGGCTTCCATGAAGACGTCCACAAAAGCGGGGCCGCAACCGCCAACTGTGCCCAAAATGCCGAGATTGCCTTCGGGTACTTCAATCACGTCACCCAAGGTCTTGAGCACCGTGGTAATGGCGGATTTGTCTGTGGCCGCTTTTTCGCCATAGGCCACGCCGGTTGTGCCGGCATTGACCGCCACCGGTGTGTTTGGAATAATTCGGGCAATCGGTGATTGCGGGAAAAGTTGGCTCAGGTCGTCCAGTGAGATGCCAGAGACCGCCGACACGATGGCCACGTGACTCGGTAACGCCTGTAAGTCCTGCAACGCAGCCAAGGTCACCTTGGCCGGGGTCACAACGAACAGCAGATCAATCGGTGCAGCGATTAGTTCTTCGTTACTCGTCATCAGGTTAAAGCCAAGTTCTTGTTGGAGTGCCTGCACAGGGGCAAGACGGCCACCTTTAACGTACAGATCACTGGCGGCAAAATCGCGTAACAGACCCTTGATGATAGCACTGCCCATGGCGCCAGCGCCGAGAATTCCTATTTTCATGTTAAAAATCTCCCGTCTATAAGCTACAGTCATTGTAGTCAGCGACAGAAACGAATGTCAACGCTACTGGTCTTTGTACTGCGGCAGCGCCGTCTTCTTATCAGTGATATCAATAAAGGCGGTTTCGCCATCGGCTTCATCAACCGCCTGGCGCAAGCGCTTGGCCCCAGCAGCCGTAATCGGCAGCTCAATCAGTTCTTTAGTAGCGTTGAGTAGTTCTTCCACATCGGCCACGGAGTCCTTCAGCGGTCGAGGATTGGTCACGTCCAGTGCCCGCAAAATAACGGGCTTCAGCGGTCCTAATTGGAGCAGTTCCAGAATGAGACTGTAATCCATATGGTAGGCATCAGCCAAATCGAGGGTTTCACGAATCCCGGATTCAGCGGCCATGATCCCGACGTTGGTGACGAGTTTTGCTTGGGCGCCACTGCCGACAGGGCCCACGTACTTGACCAAGCCTAAAAGATTGAGGACAGGCAGCACCCGGTCAAAACTCTTGGGTTCGCCGCCAGCGAGTAAGGCTAAGTTGGCTTCCCGGGCATAACGCACCCCACCAATCATTGAAATATCCAATAAGTTGGTGCCGGCGGGCATTGCTTTGTTAATGGTGAAAATTTTGTTCGGGTCTAAAGTAGATGTGACAATCAGAATTGAATCAGGCTTTAAGTAGTGGATAATCCCAGGATTGCCGTCATGGCCGAGGTGGAGATCCATCACATCGGCCGACATGACGGAGGTAATGATGACCGGCGAGGCTGTGACGGCGTCTTCAAGGGATGTCGCCGCCTTGATGTGATCATCGTGAAAAGCGGTCAGACGGTTCGGATTCGTGTCCCAGATGGTGACGTCATGGCCACCAGCAGCTAAGTGGGGGACCATCTCAGAACCCATGTCGCCCACACCAATAAATGAAATCTTCATTGTTGTTCCTCAACTTTCGTTAATCTAAAAATGTACATCTACGATAGTCTTTTCTCTGGAACCAAGTCAACGTAAGACACTTGTGGCCAGGTGCTACATGGACAAAAAAGGCGATAACAAATTGATTTTGTTATCGTCTTCTGGCGCAGTGTCATTATTCTTCCTGTTCTTCTTCGGTTGGTTCCGGTTCAGGATCTTCCGTAACATCAAACCAGTTCACATAACCGCGCTGGTAGTCAGCCACGGTAAAGTTGAAGCGGTCGATTTTGACAGTGTCATGGAGCTTAATATCAGGATAATCTTCCATGATATAACCAGCGACGGTAATGATATCAGAATCGTCAAACCCAGCGACCTTGGTATGGAAGAAACGTTCAAAGTCATATAAGGTGGTCTTCCCACTAACCCGAAACGTCTTAGGGTCATCAGTGGTGACGATGTATTCATCCGAAACGTCATCGATTTCATCTTTGACCGTCCCAAACAATTCTTCATAAATGTCTTTATCTGTCACAATCCCGCTGGTCCCACCGTATTCATCGACCACCACCACAATGGGGGTTTGCTTTTGAATCATTTGGGTCAGAATCGAGTGGATCGGGGTGACTTCTGGGACAGTAATCATGGCCCGCAGTAACTTGGAGACGCGGACTTGGTCATTGACTTGGGCCTGTTTGACCAGGTCATAGATGTACACGTAGCCAAGGATTTTATCTTTATCCCCATCGGCGACGACAGGGAAACGGCTATACCCTTCTTGAAGGTAATCCCGCAGGACTTCCTTAACGGTGGCGGTAATATCCACCACTACCAGGGAGGTTCGGTCGACCATGATGTCATGAGCCGTTTTATCATTGAGATCAAAGGCCCGCTGCATGTAAACCAAATCATTTTGATCAAGTTCACCAGTCGTGACCGCGTTCTTACTCAAACTGAGGATTTCGGCTTGGGTGAAGACTTCATTGCCTTCATCCGCTGGCTTAATCCCAATCAAGCGGATAATCCCAGTCGCGCTGCTGTTGA
>Ga0153951_1000031_pt1 | contig 55166 bp, 50 predicted proteins | sample TSNJ035MetaG_FD_102278 | JGI IMG/M metagenome (GOLD analysis project Ga0153951, IMG submission 102278) | Attine ant fungus gardens microbial communities from New Jersey, USA - TSNJ035 MetaG | ecosystem: Host-associated > Fungi > Mycelium > Unclassified | place: USA: New Jersey, Wharton State...
GAGATTCCACAAACGCCGCTCGTTGCTTCTCCTTTCTCTCTCTTCTCCAGTTCCTTATCTCCTTCAAAGCGGCAACGAACAGCGGAATGACAGCGCTAGCAAAAAGTGGGGTGTAGACCGCATACTTGTGTTCAGCAGGGAAGTAGAGTAGTGCCAACATCCCAGGGTTGAAGAATGCTCTAGAAGCGAGGGTCATGGCCTCAGCAGAGTTTCTAAAGGTATCCTGTAAGGATTCCGCGGAGAAGACCTGAGTGTCATTTTTCGTGAGCCCAACAGCCTCAAACGAAAGACCTATATATCTTACTCTTTCTAATGCGTCGAGTGCTTGTTCAACGTCGTCTTTCACATCATTTTTGACGGGCATGTTCTCAATCTGATCTACTAGTTTTAGGATACTTGTTAATGTTTCTTGTGCTCCTTTGGTGTTTTCAATCGCACGATGGCGCATCAGAGCATCAACTTGCCAGGTGGAGAGAATTGAAAGATTGGACGGGTGATGTTCGATACCATTTGGTAGTGAGGGGACACCAAGAAGCGAGAGAAGTTGTTGAGAAAATTCATGAAAAATATAATCATTGATTTGAGGGGATAAGTCATGGTTTCCATCCGCCTCGTCGATCGGAGGATTATATACGATTATACTACCCCATTGGGGTAACAGGAATGATTTGGAGGGCGAAATATTTCCTAGGTGCTGTCAGCGGATGACTAGGCAAAGAATTGGATCAGTCATACCATCAGACGTGAGGATGTGCAGGGGACGGCGTGCCGGCGAAGGAATGAAAAGAACAAAATGAATCACGGGGTCACTGGAGGCGATCGATGCTGCAGAAGTGGGTCAGCTGGATCATCTGAGCTGATAGCAACATACAAAGGGACCATTCTGCCGAGTTGATGAAAAAAGTAAGATCCTCTGGGGTCAGACCATAGGCTCGATTGCCAATCGGCTGGGGGTTGAAAGCTAAGCGTCCGTGGAATTGGACCTGGCTCTCAATTGTGAAGTTGTGCAGTAGGCGAAGTCGATCGAGTACGGGGTTTATCCTGTCTGTACGAAATCAAATGTGGTCAAATTCAGAAGAGATATGATCCGACGACCTACGTGCAAGACCTGCTTGGATATTCCAATCGGAGACCGAGCTTCCCATAGCAGCGTCTTCATTGAGAAGCGTGAATGAGAGGCGGAATTGGGGTGAAAACTGGACAACACGGTTGCCATATTCGCTCAGTTGCTGGCAAGGACTGATGAGTCTGGCAAGTGTATCGAGTGCCGAAGATAGTCCTGCCGTGCATCAAGACCTCTGAATGGCCATTTGAGAGAGCGCTTACGGTGTGGGTCATCAAGAGGAAGATGAACTTGAGTCTCCCTGACATATGTTCGTGGATTGTTCCTTATACAATAAAAAGGAGCTCCAGCTGGTTTCCGTCAGCTATAATCGTACAGGTTGTATTAGAATACTGACGACAATCCGCTCGAGCATGAAACCGAAACCCTACGTCACCCAAATACCCGGGATTATCTACAATACGCTTTTCAAAAATGCTCTGAATTGTATGTGCTACATTATTGTCTTCAACGCAAAAGTCTACGGGCACTCTGAGCTGTCGCTGGGCATGGAAGTAGATCCGGGATCGCGGTAATGTGAGTCGTTGGATGCTAGTTGTGTACCACCACAGAGGTATGGAAAAGAGAATGACAATCCAATATGATGCTATGACACTGCGTTTAACTGTTGACGACTGATAGAATAATGTTGAAGGATCCTTGAAGGAAGGAGAAGGCATTAGGAGAATGTTTCTGATCAGAGAAACATAGCCAAATACGCTCTGCTTAGCTTTCCGCATTTCAAGTCCATCTCAAGTCCCTTGTCTCTCTCCCCATTTCGTTCTATGCTGCTTTCGTCCCCGCCATTCAGAGGGAATTGAGAAAAATTCTAAAATTCAATTTGGCCTTCCTCTTCGTTCTTTCACTTGCCTCTATTGTCGTTCCCTCTTGTCCCGATCCTTCAATGTCTCCAGGCAGTTTCGACACAAACAATCCAATGATGTACCAGCGATACGATTCCAGGAAGATATCTGAAACTTATACGGCACCTGTATATAGCGTCCGTATCTATAAATTATAGTAGAATTTGTCCACATCGATGCTCACTTACATTTACATATTCTCCGATTTACAGCGGCCGTTCAACTATCCCTCACGGCGTCGTTCTCCATCTCCAGGCTTTTCAAGACGTTCTTTCTACGATAGTCATACTTCCAGCCGAGTGGATGCCTTTCATCGAAACGAACATCTAAATTCTTCTGGGACGAACGTCTACAGATCTGGTTATTCAACAGGAAGTTCTTGGATTCCTTCACTGAGCCCGGAGTCCTATAGCTACTCTCCTCATGCGCAAGATACGGACATTAAAGATCAGCTAAATAGCTGGCCTTCTCCAGCAAAGAGTCAGTTTGGCCGACAGGAACGAAAACCTATTCCTTCATCTCCCAGTGCTTGGGGGCGACAGCGTAGGGATGATACAATGGCTACTCGAATTTTTGAACCATCAGATACCTGGAAGCGTGATCACAAAGACAGACCCGGCGGGTATGTTGAAATTCAAGGACTCTCCTCCACAAAGTGCTGATAAGTTCTTGTCGATGCATAGTCATTCGTCGCATCGGAGAGAAGTCGTAGATAGTTTACATGATAGGCCAATAAGAGCTACTCGCGCCTTCCATAATTTACCTGGCGGCGGCCGCTATCGTCCTCGAGACTCCTATCCCCACTATAATTCTCGTGGGGACTATGACTCCTATCGGCCACCTTATGAGAATTCTCTGCCCATGGCACGCGAATCAATATCGACCCCTTTACATCGAAGAGTTTTCTACCAGAAGAGGAGTCAACCTGACTATCGTAGTGGCAATCCTTCTATCTCATCAAGAACAGTTCATCGACTTCCTGCGAGACCGCATTTCTTTTCAAGGGATCGTGATGTTTACACTAATTATCGTACCGACGATGACAGGTCGAGGTCGAGGTCAAGGTCGAGGTCAAGGTCGAGGTCAAGGTCGAGGTCAAGGTCGAGGTCAAGGTCGAGGTCAAGGTCGAGGTCAAGGTCAAGGTCGAGGTCAAGGTCAAGGTCGAGGTCAAGGTCGAGGTCAAGGTCAAGGTCAAGGTCAAGAAGCCCCATTTCGCGAACATCTTCGCATTCTTCAATAGCCTCTTCTGTCCCTTCGGAGAAAGCATGTACTCCCTCTCGTTCTGTTTTCCCTCGTACACCGGAACATGAAACCCCTGTTCAAGGGAAGGCAGAGTCCGATTACACGACGGTCGAAGCTGCGCAACGAGTTTCAGCCCGATTGTCACCTTCGTGCCCCTCCGGCCCTGACAGTGTACAATCATTGTCCATATCAGAGACTGATATCATACCACCTTTCCGAGCTCAAACGATTACGAATGACATTATGGAAGCGGACGAGATTTCTCCACAAAGTAGGTTCGTTAACTGAATTATTGCTGTTGCGTAATTGGTTTCCATAGATCATTCACCGTCTAATCTTGCACGTGAGAAAGCCCAGCCTCAAGCACAAGCACCCCCCGAGCTGTCGATCGGTCAGCTCGGAGTCAATTTTCTTCCAGATCAACATACTACTCCTTCACAGGGTGTCAGCAATTATACTTCTCCCCGCTCTTCTTTCTTAGGTCCGAAAGTTCCTCCACGAGAACCACTGTCTACTGGCATAGAAAATGGTGCAGCTGATACTCTATCAGAACCCATTCAAGAACGAGATGGTGAAATGGCATCCTTGACGATCTCCTCCCCTTCTCTCTTGTTTTCTTGTTATGACTTTTCACCTTCCAAAGCACGAGTACCTTCTCTGAATGATCAGCAACTCGACAAGAAACGTGAACTAACGGGATCTGCAGTGATAGAGACTTCTTTATTTGTTTCTGGGACATCTGGTCACGAAATTTCTCCAGATACAACTCATGTGGAGATGGTGAAGTCCCGATCTGCGAACACAACTCGCCTCTTTGAATCCACACCTGAAGCACAACTATTGACCCCGAGTATTGCCCCTATTCGACGCGCAATCAGCAAGAGCGTCCTGCCAACGCTATCACCCATATCAGCTCCTTCTTTTTCTTCCAAAGAGATTATAGTGCAAGGTCCGTCGAGCTTGAGAGATCCTTTAGAACTAGTCGTCAGAACGCGGTTTCTCTATGACCATCAAACACGTGAAGAGCGTATAAATCCTGTTCTCCTTGCGAATTTGTCTTTGTCTTGTCTACGTGGAAACGGAATCTCTGAAGAGCCGGCACTGAGTGCAGAGAGGTTGATCTGTGATGTTATGAAAGGTCCACGATTTGCAAGTCTAATTCGAAACTTCGGATTACTGCGACCTTCTCTGGTGAATTTCGTCTCGCAACGTCGAACGCTCGTCGATGACAAAATCCGGCATTTGAGAGAAGATTACGTTAAAATTCAGGAAAAGTGGAGGAGCCATTGTCATAAATTGGACGAACAGACAAAACCAAGCATCTTGAAAGGGGAAACCCTGCCAATTGGTAGGGCGACGCGAAGAACTGTCAACTTGGGCGATACCGTTCGTTCGGATCTCGAAATGGAGCAGATTCTCGCCAGTTTGGAGAGTAGTGATCTCTCTGATCCACATTATCTTTCTCAACATAATCTCGCTACCATTCCTGATATGATTTCAGTCAAGAATGGTAAAGTTGACTACCTATTCGATGATACTTGTCATCGTGTAGAGAATCCAGCAGAATATTACGCACCCGAGGCAGGTATTCATGACTGGACGGAAGAGGAGAAGAAGATCTTTCTTGACAAATATGCTGCATATCCAAAGCAATTTGGTATCATCGCAAATTGTCTTCCAAATAAGACGTCATCGCAATGCGTGGACTATTATTATCTCCATAAAAAAGGGTTAATAGATTTCCGGAAGGTAGTTTCGAAGTTTAGCTCAAAGAGAAGAAGACGCGGTGCCGGTAAACGGAAGGGTAATGCATTGCTCACAGATATTCAGAAGCATGACGAGGAGGTATATAGAGATGTAGGATCTAACTCAATATCAGCTCCGCCTTTAGTTTCGGGGAGACGTGGACGGAAAGGGAGAGAGAAGGAGAAGGAGAAGGGAAAAGGGAAGGGGAAGGATGATAAGGAAAGGGGGAGGATGAAAGAGAAAGAGGAGAAGGAGAGAGAAATAGAACAAGAACAAGAACAAGAAAATACAGAGGAGAGGGAGAAGGAAAAGACGAAAGGAAAAGAGGAGGACATTAAAGAGAAGGAAGAGAAAGCACTAGAAGAGGAAGAAAAGGCAAGCGCTGAGGTCAAACCAGATAGTGAACGGAAAGTATCTGCACGAGCATCGAACAAACGGAATGCGGCACAGACCCAGGACAAATTGTCAACTGATACGCCTACTCCAGAGCCTGAGAGCAAAGGTCGCCGCAAGCGCGTTGTTGCTATCTCATCGATTGTACCCATTGGTGAGACTCTGTCTTTGAACTACGGAGCAACAGAAGACACAGTGGTGAGTAGCTTCTCTCTCGACTGTCCTTGTGTTATTCATCATGCTGCCGCTGACAAGGAACTGGAATCCCGCCCTGCGAAACGACAGAAGCGCGTGCGCAAAATCAAATCTGCAGCAATTGTAGCAGATGATTCCCCCAGCACTGAGCCTGAGATCAAGTCGTTGGCACGGGCTTCAATATCACTACCGACAGGAACCAGAGTCTCTTCTGAGACTTTCGCACAGGATAAAAGTCGGTGGCCATCGCAATCCATCGTTATCCCATCTTGATGACGACTTTTCATCGCTCTTATCCCCTTCTCATATTCCCAGTTAATGTTCACAATGCCTCATCGACGGAACAATCTCTGAATATAATTGATAATGATGCAAGGGCCGAGCGATACTTGCCGCCACAGGTTTGGGACGGTTGACCGCTTGATCTTCTATGAGTCTAATTTATTAAACTTCTTCAGCCTCGTTCCCATGTTAACTCCCTCATGACACCTTATCAGCTCTGACTGCGGTAGTATCAAGTTACTCGCTCTTGCTCAAAAATTATCTCGAAATCTACATGTACGGGTGTTCTCACCCTACTACGACCTCAATCTGTCGTCCTGCCACCATCTGTGTATCGCTCTCTTCTATGCACATACGAACCTCCCATGAGCTCAATGAACCCTGACCCGTGTAATTGCTATCCGCCGGGATACCTCATGCATCTACCTTTATATGGTGTACTACCATTGTCCTCACTGCACTCTCATGACAACTGACGGTTTGAAAACTTGGCATCGTCCCGCCCCAGTCCAAGTTTCTTGTTGCCGCCCAATCAACCGCTCTTGCCGGATTGGCTCGTCGCCAATCAAGATGGGCGTTTTTATGTAAAGACGAACCGGAGAAAAAAAGAGATATACTCTACTGTAGCAAGTAATTCCTAATGCCAGACATCATGTGGCTCTTGATATGATTTTAGACTGGCCTAAATTATTTTATTTTTTATATGACCAAAATTGTATTTCCTCGCGGTCGCTGTTTTGCTGTGTCGTATTTCTCATAATTTTGGCTGTCAAAATCTGCCGTTAGGTGAAAGGCGTCCGACGAAGATGGTCTATGTAGAGGAAAATCACACGTCCTACCGACGACCTTCTACCATGATGATGTGGTATCCAAAATTCGTTTTTACGAGAGTGGTGGTGGGTTTGTCAACAGTAGATGGCGTGAGTTGGAACGCAGCATCTTGGAAAGCTCCAACCATGCTTCCACGAGTCATCCACCCAAGGTTTCCTCCAACTATAAGAAGGGATTAGCCTAAGCGGCGCCCTTTTGGAAAAACAACGCACCTTTAGCCTTGTCTTCAGAATACTCCTGAGCTACTTTGTTGAAAGACTGGCCTTCCTACGGGGTATCGGGTAGCAGGGGAAGGTGTTGAGCATGTTATTTGTGTTGAAAGTAAAAAAGAGCAGAGCGGAACCTTGATCTTTTCCAAGGCCTCTAAAGCTTTGGATTGTTTCTCACAAAGAATATGTCGAACGTTAATGGCAGTAGCAGGTTTGAGTCCTCCTCCCTGTGATCGTGAAGCAACACATCAGAGACCTGATTGTTTTGAAGAAGGGATGTATGTGATGTATGAACCTTGGAGGTTGAGCCAGATTCTTTGGCATTGTCAGATGATTTGGAGGTTTTATTCGTCTTACCAGCTGTCTTCTTGTTGTCTGAAGACGATTTTTGAGTCGAATTGGAGGAGGTTTTCTTGGCCATTCGTAGAGAGGCTTGAGTCGTTACTTTGACGTGACATTGCCGCCCAGCCGATCGTTACATAGACCTCTACCATAAAACTACGAACACCCACACCTACTAATTTATCTGTACCTGTAAGCAATGCCACTGTTATATTCTGTTCCGCGCACAATGGACCACATCTAAGCACTGGACTGGTAAATGCTGCTTCACTTCAGAGCCCAGTGGTGATGAGGACAACCAATAACATGCGACCTCTTACACTAGCTGCCCGATATAGTAATTCAAAAATTTGGTCCTCCTCAATACGCGGCCATGGTTGACAAAATAACTCGTATTGCCATTGTAGATGCAAATCGGTGTAAACCGAAAAGATGTGCTCAAGAATGCAAAAAGGTCTTCCACTGTCTACTGAGATATGATTAAACACTAAAAGTTTCCTAGTCATGTCCCGTTGTAAAGATGGGTAAGCAGCGTATCCATTATCGGAGAAATTCATGGGTTCATTTCTGCCGCAGGAAAATTGTGTATTGAGGTCAAACCGACGGACAAGATCTCATTCATTTCTGAATTTTTGTGTATTGGCTGCGGTATCTGTGTCAAAAAGTAGTCCATTGTGTGGATCCCGAGTTGTCTTTCACTGAACTTTAGGCAGATGCCCCTTTGAGGCTATCGCGATCATTAACCTGCCTACGAACTTGGAATCCGAAGTTACTCATCGGTACACTGCCAACTCGTTCAAACTGCATCGTTTGCCCACCCCGCGTCCTGGTCAGGTTCTAGGGCTGGTTGGAACTAATGGTATCGGGAAAAGCACAGCTTTGAAGATCTTAGCTGGAAAGTTAAAGCCTAACCTGGGTCGATATGACGTGCGCACTGTATTCTACGATTGCGATCTTGATTTTGATGACAAGTATTCCATAGGATCCACCTGACTGGGAAGAAATCCTCAAGTATTTTAGGGGATCTGAGCTCCAAAACTACTTCACCAAGGTACTTGAAGACAATCTGAAGGCCCTCATCAAACCTCAATATGTCGATCACATACCCAGAGCCATCAAGGGAAGTCAGACTGTCAACCAAATGCTCGACTCCAAGCTTGAACTTGACAATAAGGAGAAGCTATGCGACGAGCTGGAATTGACCAAGCTTCTTGATCGAGATGTCTCCCAACTATCGGGTGGAGAGTTGCAACGATTTGCTATCGCAATGACCTGTGTACAGCAGGCTGATGTGTGAGTTCCGCATATGTTTTCGACAGCAAACTTTATCTCTTTTGTTCAGGTACATGTTCGATGAACCTTCAAGTTATCTTGATATCAAGCAACGGCTCAAGGCCGCTGAAGTCATTCGATCTCTCCTCCATCCAGACTGTTACATTGTTGCTGTCGAGCACGATTTGTCTGTCCTCGACTACCTCTCAGATTTCATCTGTTGTCTATATGGGAAACCCTCGATGTATGGTGTCGTCACGATGCCTTACTCTGTTCGTGAAGGCATCAACATTTTCCTCGATGGATTCATTCCCACCGAAAACTTGCGTTTCCGTGAAGAATCGCTATCGTTCAAGATGGTCGAGACTGCTGAAGAAATCATTGCTGATAAGACACGCCATTATTCCTACCCCGCCATGACCAAAACCCTTGGGAACTTTAAGCTCACGGTTCAGGAGGGAAGCTTTACTGACTCTGAGATCATCGTCATGCTCGGTGAAAATGGAACTGGCAAGACAACTTTTGTACGACTGCTCGCTGGCGATACACCCGATGTCGAAACCGACAAACAAACACTATCTGTCTCACTCAAGCCTCAGACCATTTCGCCCAAATTCCCCGGGACCGTTCGCATGCTCCTCCTTAAACAAATTAAAGCTGCCTTCATGCACCCACAATTTCAAACTGACGTTCTGAAACCTATGAATCTTGATAACATCATAGATCAAGAAGTCAAGACACTATCCGGAGGAGAATTGCAACGTGTCGCCATTGTACTTGCTCTCGGTACGTCAGATAATTTTTGTTGTCGGCATTCAAAAGATTTGCGACCCATGCCACTATCATTGATGGAAATTTGGTTTATGAGAAGTACTAATTTTCCGATATCAGGTAAACCTGTCTCTATCTATCTTTTGGACGAGCCTTCTAGGTTGGTCTCAATTTCAACACCCAAACAATCTATACTTAATAATTGATTCATTGCATGCCCACAGTTTCTTGGACTCGGAACAGCGTATCATTGCTAGCAAAGTTATCAAAAGGTGTGTCTCCAAGTTGATGTTGTCTAGACCTACTCAACCTTCTTCTCCCCAACCCATAGATTCATTCTCCACGCCAAGAAGACTGCTTTTGTCATTGAGCACGATTTTATCATGGCTACGTACCTCGCAGATCGTGTGATTGTATTTGAAGGAGCTCCGGCCGTAGCTGCCACCGCTACACCGTAAGTTCCACTATTCTGACAAAGACCATTGTTGACTGGGCTTTTCATAGACCACAGTCTCTTCTGACCGGCATGAACAAGTTCCTCGCTTCACTAGAGATCACATTCCGTCGCGACCCGACAAACTTCAGACCGCGTGTAAACAAGCTAAATAGTATCAAAGACCGTGAACAGAAAAGTAGGTGTTCATAACAGTGGCGCCATGTAACATTTTTTTGAATCGTCATTCTCTGCAGCTGCTGGTAACTACTTCTTTTTGGAGGATTAGAGGCTCTTTGTATTTTCCTACGAAGGCATCGGGAATACCTGGTTGACTATCTAGGTTGTCGCGCTCACGGGGGTATCCGAGCGTGAGGAGGTATCTCTCAAAAAGCCAGTGTAATTGTATAAGTATTACAGACAGAGGAAGGTTTTGAAATGACAACACTCAAATCTCGTTCAATACCTTCTAGTATCACATGGGATATCAACCATAAATCATGTTCAAACCTCATTCCTGAGCATGATGTCGAAACATCTCTCGCAGAATGGCTTGTCACCCCGTTGAAAAAACGAGGGGTTTTCAAACGGCTTCTCGCAGCTCTTTCCAAATCACATCAGGGATATAGAATACCGAGGGAGAGTAGTCAAAATGACTTACGGCACAGACAAAACACCCCCAACACCATTTTCCACCGAGAGCTTCAACGGCTTGTTCATGGTCCCTGATACTCTTCTTACACCTTTTGCATTTGGGAAGCCTCAGCCGAACATGACAAGCTTCACAGTAAGGATGTCCCCTATACACGGTAAACCCAACGTCATCCGATTCGAACTCGCCATCTCCCTGAACGCTGAGTTCTCCACTTCGCGACGAATTGTTCATAGATGGTGCCAGAAAAGGATCACCACATTCAGCACAGAAGAAATGCTGTTCATGATACGCCCTCTTTCCCAGTGCTGGGTCATCAAGGCTGATGAATCGTTCTTCAATGATAGCTGTTTTGCATGAAAAACAACGAGGCGCAAAGTTCTGGAGAACAGCAACATCGTCAAAACCGAAAAAGAAATAGTATATATCAAGTGCAAAAGGTTCAAACCTCATGATAATCCAGGTGACAGTACGGCTTCCCATCATGCTCATACGAACTCACATGCTCAAGTAACTGGCCACAAACCGTACATTTGAAACATTGCGGGTGCCATCGTGAACCCATAGCACTGACGATACGACCGATAATCGGTCCGTCACAACCGCCACATATCAAACTTCCACGTGTGCCAGTGGGTCTTGGACGAGCCAGTTGTTGATGTGGATGCGAAAACGTAGGCCTCTGCTCAGTACGTTTGTCGTCAGTTGTGGACCTGGAAACGCTAATGCCAGGGACCTCGAAAACCTGAACATTCGGCAAACCAGTCACATTTTGACAAGGTGAGTTTTCGTCGTTGATATTAGAGACTTGAGGAGTATCAACTTGAATCACGGGTCCTCGGGAAGAGTCAAGTTGGATTGAGGGCACTCCCTGGGGGGAGTCGACTTGTATTGTGGGACCCCTTGATGAGTTGATCCGTGTCATAGGCGACTCCCTCGGTGAGTCGACTTCCGGGGAATGAACTTGTCTTCCATTTTGTTCGTTCACTTGGTGAGTTGGAGAATTGACCTCGATCTCAAGTCCTTGGGATAAAGTATCGCCTCTCTGATGACCAAATCTGTCATTGCCGTCAATCGCTGGTATTGGCGTTCTAAAATCTTCAGGGCCACTCATCATCTTACCCAGATCGGCACGCTTCTCCCTTCCACCAACGGGTGCAGGACTCTCAATATCGATAGTTTGTACCTTTGGTGTACCATTGTTGATTTTCGTTTTGTTCATCTGCTCGCGCACGTAAGGGTTGATTGACTGTGGTCGAGGAGGCTCGGGTGCAGTTGGAGGAGTAGTCATCTGCAAATTATACATCTGACTCTGTGGACGTGACCTCACCGTGGGCAAGGGCTGTTGAGACGGTTCTTGTCGTTGCATAGAACGATTAGTGGGTACAGATGCATACGTCTTACTTGATGTTCCATGGTTGGTTGATGACTGAGGTTGTTGAGGCTGTTCAGAGTAGTTATAGGAGGTCGACTCTTGAGATAAGGCAGGAGATACTGATCGCGGTGGAGGATCATCAAGGTTCATATTCAAATTGTCGTAATGGTGATGACTACGAGCATCACGTCGCCCAGACCGCAGGGAGCTACCATAGCTCGGGTCATGTTCATTTCCTCCAGATGTACGTCCACTGATCCTAGTACGTTCTGTCGATGCACCCGACCCATCAAAATAACCATCTTGATGGTGGAGTCCACTGAAATAATCCCCAGCACCATCTGGGGTCTCTCCAGGCGTCCTAGGCAGCCTTGGCAGATCAGCAGGCCATTCTCCTTCCTTTGACATATTTTTTCCTCTATCTTTTACATCTATGGTAGAAAACTTCATGACTAGCTCTTCATTGCCACGATTGCCAGACGGTTGTTTCGTGGGTGATGACGGTTGACTGGGATATGGAGACATCGCAGGGATAGATGGAGGTATTTGATGGCGGGAAAAGTTACGCTCAGGAGAGGCAGGTCGACTACGATAACTAGTCGCATGTGCCTCGTCCCGTACTGGATAACGAGTGGATACCTCTTGTCGACCAAGATTGAACATCTTGTGTTCTCGTTCACTACTACCTATATCTGATAATGTATTCTCCTGTAATTCGACAGTATCTCGACGTCGGGCCAGGGTCATCGTCGGAGGCTGAGGAGGCCCACTCATGTTGACTGCAGCGTTCTGTCCACCTTTGGCACGTGGGAGACTATAATGTGCTTCCCTCTCCTCTTGATGTCTATAGTCGTGCGAGCCGTAATAAGTACCTCCTCCATCTTTGTGATAGGGGGATGAGGGGTAGTGTATGGGGTGTCTCCTCTCATTTTCTGCATATTCTTCGTCATAGAAACGCTCTTGTGAACGGTAGCGAGCATTATGTTTCCGTCTGTCCATCTCTTGCTGCCTTTCTCTACCTCTATCGTCAAACTCGTCCTCATCATCTCCTCGTAATCTGATTGTCCTTCGCTGAGCGTCTTTCAGTAGGCTCACTCTCGGAGGAGAAATCCTCCTTGAAGCTCGGGTATGAGGTGGAGGTGAAGGTGATCTCTGCTTCAATTCAGCAATTGCACCCCATTGGTGATATGAGTGTCTGGGAGACCACTGTCTCCTGGTGTTTGACAGTTGAATTGACTTCCTTGGCGTATCCTCATCGTCGTGATATCCTCCGGGAAGATAATCGTAATAAAAACGAGGCCTTTTTTCCCTTAATGCCTCTCTCTCCCTTTCCACCCTTGCTTGGAATCGTGATGAAGAGACGGAAAACGATTTTTTGTGCTTGATCGCACGTCGAAGGTCTTCTTCTTCTACCTCAGTTTCTTCCGGGGTGGGCTCTGTAGAATCTGCGTCGTCTTCAGAGGTTGATGAAATTTCTTGGCGAGCAGTACGTTTCTTGGGAGGCATAGACGCTGACCGAGGAGCTAACTTAATTTTTTTTGTGACCTTCTTCTCCTTCTCTTTTCCTTTGCCTTTACTCTCGGTCACACCTTTTTTCTTTTTCTTTTTCTTATGAATGGACACCTCAGAGGCTTTCTTCCCTTGTTTTTTTGGACGAACCTCCCTCTCCTCTTCTGTTTCTTCTGTTTCTTCTGTTTCCTCACCATCATCATCCTTGCTGTCACTTTCTTCTTCTTCTTCTTCTTCTTCCTCTTCTTCGTCATCATCATCTCTATAATCATACGCTACAGAACGTACATGTTGATCGGACATTTGATGCAGGTCCGGATTCGACCTCGAAAACATTGCATATGCAGAGTCTGAAGCGCCTGAAACAGGCTGATAGACATTGAACCTCTAATCAGTATATTGTCCCTGGGAGACACGCACCATACTGGCATTCTGCCGGTGTCTTTTGTTTTGAGCATATGCCTGGGCCATAGCTGCATTCAGCTGTCTCTCTATATGCTGTCTTTCAACAAAGGCCCTTTGCCGATTTAGATCGGCTTGAACAGGCTTTATAACTGCCTGTGTTAGCGATGAATTTACTGTAGGTTTAGCTTGAATTACGTTCTGTACAGAAGCCAGGGAAAACGATACACAATCAAAATGGATCAAGAAGTAGCAAGGGGACACACCTGCTTTTGGGAAGTTGAAGAGGCAGGTTTTGTCCATGGATCCTTGACCATTCCAGTCGCATAACCGAATGCAGGTTGGGGATATTCAGGAATTGTGCGTTTCCAGATAGGTGTGGATTTCTTCGTTGGAACTCCATCTGATACGTGGGAATGTTGACCTGGTGCTGCGAAGGTGGTTGGTGATAGTTTTTGCCCTGAAGATATGGTCAAAGATGAAGATTCCTTTGTAGGACTACTTGGCCCGGATGTAGCACCCAGGGAGCTGGATTGAAATTGAGGACTTGCAGCCTGCCTCTTACTCACCAAACTCGAACCTTCTGGCGAAAGCGATGATCCTGTTTGAGTCGGCGATGCTGTTTTGAAAGGTTTGCTGATTGAGGAGTCCTCCTGCTCTTGGTTACTTTCGTCAGGAAGAGAAAGTATAGTCAACTTGTGAGGCTGAATTCCGGCCACAAGTGAAGACACACTTGGATCGATAGGTAAACCCATGATGCGTGAACTATTTGATTGAGCACCAATGCCGGCGAACCCTTCTCTACTAAGGCCCATTCCTCCACTTCCTGCTTCAGCACCACTGGTTCGGCTACTGCGGCTACCGGGGGCGGGCAATGGGCGATTCGTCTGATTTTGTGATGAAAGTGCTTTTGTCGGTGAATTCGGCATGAACTTGGTAGGCGAATTCAGTTGGGTCGCCATTTTTGATGACATATTGTCTCGGTTTGGAGAGGCGTTTGAAGGGGATGCGGATGCAGGAGATGCTGAGTTAATAGTATTGACAGAGGGGAATGTGCGAGGAGCACCAGGGGTGGGTAACGGTCGACGCGTAACTACTGATCTCGTTTGACCAACTTGTCCAGTCTGCGATTGTGATCGTTGCCGGATTTGAAGATCATGAACTGGCTGCTGTGGCGGAAGGGCTGGTGATCGATTCTGGTTTGTAGATGGAGCCTGGGGTTGAACTTGAGGTTGAGGCTGAGGCTGTAGTTGTATGTGTGAAGGAGGAATAGACTGCCTCTGCTTTGCAACGACAACCGAGTTTCTGTCCGCGGGTGCCAGTGACAGGGATGAAAACTGCTGATGATTTTGTGGTTCCTGTTGTTGTTGTGATGGTAGTTGGGACAGTCGCTGCTGATTCGCCTGTTGAGCAAATATAGCAGATGGCGAGATTGGAGGCCCTGGTGAACTAGCTGGGCTTTGTCCTCTTAATATTAATGACTGTGAGGCAGGGACCAACTGTCCTGAAGATGCATTTTCCGGGCCGATGATCTGTTGACTTGACCCAAGCTGCCTTGTCAAGATGTTTGGTAATGGTTGACCAGGAGCGAGATTGGCAAAAGATGAAGTAGGAAGACGTGAAGATGGAGACTGATACATCCCCGAAGCTTGAGATACAGGTGTTGAAGCCGATGAAGGTTGAGAATAATGATATTGTTGCGGTTGCAAAGGTTGTTGCTGAGAAACGAGCCCAGATGCATTGGGAAATGGGGTATTTGGGGGTTGGAAACCACGGGCAGACGGAGCAGGTTGTGTCTGGTTCTGTAGATGATGCAGATATGAGTCTTGAAACTGTTGATGTTGCTGAGGTACATGTACAACTTGCTGGTTTTGTGGTTGAAGCTGGTATGCTGATTGTAAATGGGGCTGGGGTTGAGGCTTTCCAAGTTGTTGGTATATATTCTGAGGTTGTGTATACGAATATTGGGAGAAATGTTGATTCTGGGACATTATATAAATGAAAACTGTGCGTGTTTTTAATGGAAGACGTTGGTCAGGAAACTAATAAAACTCACGTCCTGATAATTTTGCGACGCTCAACCACGTGCCATACAATCACTCACGTACTTAATCAGTCCATTTCATTGAATTGACATTTTTAGAACTAACTAGTGAGTTTCATGATCATCGCACGATTGCCGCCATATCCTTCAGTTCATGCCAGACGACAATTACCTGCTTCACAGCTCACATCTCTCAACAGGATAATTGCCTCTACACTTTCACAGATAATTGCACTACCTCCAGAAAAACAGAAATCAGAGACTTTGCGTGCCTATGTCCAAAGTTATGCTCGGGACGCTAGCTCTCAGGTCCTCCAGACTCTCATCTGGGGACCACCGGACAATACACGTTTATCATCAGACGAACAAAGTATTCGCAAATACACGATACAGCTTGCTGAGAGGATAGTTCCAAACCTGGACTTACAGATACTGCTGGATCTTGCAATCGGTTATTCGACATCTAAAGAATGCAAACTCAAGTTAAAAGCGGTTTTGAAAGCTGCGGCAGAGAGCAGGAGAAACATACATGAAGCCATAGAGAATGACCTCGTTCCTGCATTGACGCTCTTGTTGTCTCCACCATCGTCAAACCAAAACCAAGGATTGTATGGTCTTCGAAGAGCCGCCCATTGCATTGTCTCCTTCCTTCGTGTGTCCCCAGACTCCTTCATTCGTCTTTTTGCTCGCAGAAAACCGTTTTTACTTGGTCTTGCCCATGCATATCAAAATTCTTTACCCTTCATCGCAACCTCTTATGGTGGTATTAATGTTTTACAAAATTCTATCGACAGACCGTCGGAAATTGAGACAGATGAATGGGAGAGGATCTGGGTGGACACGAAGATTGCTCTCATCGATGCATTCCATATCGTCTTCAGCAGAATGGTAGAGGATATGACATCTGCTGAGGGGCGCTTGCTGGGTATCGAAGCAGAGAGGACTTTTGACATAGTCTTTGCACTCCTCGAACAATCCAACTCTTCCTCAAGAAGCACTGCTCCCCTCACGCCATTTCTCAATCAATCCCTTCTTTTCGATTATCATCAGTCTTATTCTCTCTCTCATATGCTTACATCTGCACTCAAGCATGCTGAAGAAAAGGACGCTCGGTTCGATATTATAGAAGCCGCTCTGGCCAACTTTGACTCTGGTGGGTCTGAACAAAAGGATCCTGGTGCCCTCAAGATAGTCCTGCGTTCCTATGGGATACAACAAGGAATTGACAACCGTGGTCCTCGAATCAAAGCTGCCGATACTTCCGTTCCTAGAAATATCTCTCACAATGAGTTCTCTAGCTCCAAAAAGGGAAAAGAGAAAGCGCTCGAACCGGTAGAAGACCTAGAGCTGGATAGGAAGGTCTCTCAGATGCTTGACGTTCTACCTGACGTCAATGCCAATTATGTTCGACTGTTGTTAGAAAGCGATGAATTCAAGGGCGACCTGGAGCGAGTTCTTGGCGCGCTTTTAGAGGGAAATGCCCCTAGCGAGGAGGTCCTCCTTTCTGAAATTAAACAGGATGATCAGCCACCACAGTTCCATAAAAGTACTGGAAACTACACCCTTTCACAGAGGTTGAACGTTTTCGACGGTCAGGATATGGATCTTTCCCAGGTCAGGAGTGGAAAGAAGAGCATAGAGTATGTCTTGTCCGTCAAATTCTCCTTGGCATTGATCACGGTTCCTCTAAAGCAATAACTTCCTGGAAGACCGGTCCTTTGTCAATCAGATGAAGGCTGATATCCTTCGTCGTGCCGAGGCCATCCTTGAACAGGAAGACGAAGATGGAGATTCACCCGATCAACCCAATGAACGTGTGGTTTTCAGTCCTGAAGATGAATTAGAGGAAGCCGAGGCACTTAAAATCAACGTCATCGGTGATGGCGAAGAAAATGATGAGAGTGATTTAGACGAGCTCGATGAAGAAGAAGAAAGTCAGTCGACGCCAGAAACTATACTTGAATTAGCGTGGTTGAGGGATGTTAAGCTGTTCGATCGAGATGCCGCGACCAGGAGGAGTGAGAGTCGAATGCAGTTGAGGAAGGATACAGGTGAACTCTCAAACAATCCCTTCCCGTCATCCAATTCATCTGACAACAATTTTTTTTTCAAGGCTGGGTCGATGAACAAATAGAGGGATGGAAGGTGATGCTGGATCGTAATGTAAGCTAGCCGATAGGTTCTACATATCCACCAGATGACCCATGCGCTTTTTTTGTTCTAGCCAAAAATGCAAGAAAAGATCAGGCAAAAACACGAGTTCAGGAGGAATCAACCGTTATTACCTATCCTAGGTTCTCCGCATCATAATGACAGCAGCAATGGTGGGAGGGGTCGCGGGCGCGGGCGTGGACGTGGGCGTGGGCGCGGAAGAGTCGGAACAAGTAGTGGTTTGGGGCCAACAGGAAATACTCAGGGCAGCGATTCCAATGCTACACGAGAACGAGCATTCAAAGATAAGCACAAGGCGAGTCGAGCCAACCACAATAGAAAACGGGGACATGACAAAAAAATGGCAAAAGCTGGTGCCGGTGTTCCGCCGTCGTCATAGCATAGCATTGCTATCGAATAGTGGTTGGCCTTGGATCTAGAATCCATCCTCTACATGACGCTTGTGATTCCAATATCATCTGGGTTACAGGACTTATAACTCTGCCGTCTACTTCCTCCCCAACCTTATCATTGCATACATCTGTGAGGCGACAGTATTAGCTATGTAGTCCATGAGAATGACCTTCTAGATCAGCAATAAGATCAATCGCTCCATGGATGATGCCATGATACATAGCCTAACGAAAATTTCCTCATCTCGTAGTCCTATGTAGCAAAATGGGATGGATTTGCCAAAAATTCTGATTTCAAATGTTGTCGATTCGACCCTCAATTATTTTGAATGTGTGAAAGGGCTATCACTTGATTCTTTCTATTTGAGCTGGAAAACCCCCCATCTATGTTACAGTTATGATCCTTAGTACTAGTATCTTCGGAATCTTATAGTGAGCCCAGCTGAAAAGCAACGAGATCGTATCCCCTGCCCTTATTTGATCTCTTTATCAAGACCAGTTTCTGCATCTTCGGTGACGCGGACAGTGACACAACCTGAGGGTGAACATGATTTATATTCCGGCCTGGGCATTTCCTCGTTTGGAGAATTTCTTTTCCATATCTGAGGTATCGCTGCGCCTGCTTTCAGAGTTTTGGATATCCTGAGTTGAAAATAGACTTGAAGTACAATGAGGCAATATGTAACACCCTAAACTCTCGCATGAGTATGGTTCCCAACAAGACAACCGATACTCACAACCAGAGGGGTTACCAAATCCAAAGCCGTATATTGGCCATTTGAGTTGGATAGATAAGCAACGAGGAGACCAAGTATACTAGTTGTATAAATGGCACCACTCTCGATAACAACCGCTACGACAGAAGACAGACTGTGAGAGGTTGTAGAGGCATGTCGACGAGCACGCCAAATCTTAGCGACAATGGCACCTTGAGAGAAACCGTGTCAGGACTAAGGTGTCTGGAATGAGTTTGACGAGTCGACACACCAGTGCAGAAAACATTCAAGCTCATAGTTACAATGAAGAATGCAGCTATCCAGGGAGATGCAGTCTCAAAGATGTTCTTTCCAGGATCTGCCACAGATATTGACCAAGAAACAACTATGCCTATGGCTACAAAGTGGGAAGGAAGATGAACAAATCAAGAAAGGTGCCCTGGAGTGATCTCACCCAAATTGGCCCCCAGAATGATTGTAGCAGGGATAAGGATATACAACCTCTTATTATAGATGACATAGCACCTCCAGACCTAACCCAGGTTGAATATACGAGTTGAATATACGAGTGAAACACTGATTCGTGGAAATATCTCACAAGCACAGCGTCCCCAAGAATAGTTTGGAGGGCATACACCGGTGTCTTCGTGACGTGGAGAGGTTGAGAAATAACCTGATAATACGCCACAGGGTGAGGGGGATCTTCCGGATCTCCTGTAACAAATCCCTCCAGAGCACGGACGAAATCAATGGAAAGATGCTAAACCAAGACACGAACTGCATTGGTAGACAAACTGTGAATGTCCCGCGGCACTCACTATCGTAGCTAGGAGCAACATTAAAGTCGCCACGGGGAGGATAAATCGTTGGTTGGAAAAATGGATGTCCTTTTCACCAAGGGATATTACCATAAGAAGGATGAAGAAAGACAGAAAGACTCCTAGAAGCGATGCATGATATCGTCAAGTTTATTTTGAGGGGTAATAGGACAGACCATAAGTGATATTCTCAAGGAAAAGTGCCAGGAGTTCAGCTTGATCCAGAGGAATAGTCATGACAGGAGAGATCCACGACTCCGACGTCAGGATAGACCCGTTTATAAAGGGATAGTTGAGACTGAGGTCATTCCACCCTTCGTTCAGTTGTCGGATACCGAGGCTCTTCGCGCAGATTTAAGACGGGCAGATTCATGACCAAGATGTCATCCTAGAACTCCGCGAGTCCACCAGAGTAGTCGCAGCAGGGGACTCAGCAATTGTAGCCATACCTCCTGAATACAGGGAGGGACATTCGAGTGCAGCGATTGACCTGCTGACCTGAAGAACTGAAGAACACCGTAAGGGGCATTCGATTCAAGATATGACAGGCGAGTTCTTGTGAGTTCTTGACACCAGTTCTCCTCCTATATATCCAAAAGGGAGCCACAATCATGCCTATTTAACCATTTTTGAAGCAAGGGCAACCTGCGAATCATTAAAAGGAATCAGTATGCGAGGACGAGGACACCATGAACGGAACTGGAGCAAGAGATATATTTAAGACAGGTGAACGATATTGCTACCTCCGATTTCTTTAATCTTGCAGCACATGTGACCAGGGAGATGGTCTGTTCACACAGTCTGGTCACAGAAAAAATCACTTGGTTAATTCTGTTCAATTCACGGTATACGTACTGTTGCGCAATGAAAGTATTGAAAAGGGGCGAACTGATAACATCAACTACCCAGAAAATCAGGATGAGGAAGTGTTCAGGAACGTGTCATGAAAGCAACAGGAAATAGAGATCACGAGTGTGTACATGCCAAAGAAGAGAGTACAAGAGGAGAGAGAGAATTAAGATCACAACATTCATTCTAACTGTTTTCATGCACCAGTGACCACACCAGTTACCTCTGCTCACTGATGTAGCTGAACCCCGAACTGATAGCAAGAATACGACACCTCTTTAGAAAACATCGAACCCACACCTCAACGCCAGACACGAAGCCGAGGTTGAATGGCTTAATTAATCAAGTGCAACTGCCTTCTCGCCTTCCTGGTCCGCTTCAAAGTTCTCCACCAGATCGGGCACATCGTCGTCGTCGTCATCGGCGCCAGTGGGCTTTTGCTGTGTCTGGATAGCCTGGTACGATTCTGCCAATTTGCGTAGCGAGGCAAGAGAATCAGGACCAAGCTGGTTGAGAATACCAGGAACGAGTTCCGTAAGCTCTTTGACCTGGCCTTGGCCATGGACGACAAATGTGTTACCAGAGATCACTGTTTGCACTATAGGCAGAAAATCAATGATTATTCTAATATCCCAGAAAGGCGATCGCGATCATAAGAAAAGATTCATAGATAGAACCTGATCTGTCATCCGCGAAAGGAGGTGGTTGATCAAGGCACAATGGAGAAGACTCACCCTTGGGCGCAGTGAAGTGCAATACGTTTCCATCCTCACGGAACATGTTGACCTCCTCTACACCAGCTATAGGCTGAGCGCCTAGTTTTTTCAAGGCAGCCTGCAATTTCTTATCATCCTGAGTGGTGGATGGCTTAGGTTTCCGCACGACCTTTCGGCGGACGGTACCCTTGCCTCCTGTTCGCGTAATTTATGTGGCATCGAAGATATTACCAACGGAATGAGTGAGATCGAGGGGTATATGATGTTTTTTTGCGATTGCAATAACCAAATATCGTATAAAGTCATGCGACGAGGGAGTTGGAAATGATCGAAAAACATAAATGAGTTATTCTAGAAACACGAGCAAAAGAAACATGCCAATTCGGTTAGCGGAGCCCCGAGCCTTTAGATTAGCCAATCTCTCTTGATCCATGACGCGATCCAAGTACAGAGCAGTTTTTTTGCCTCAATTGAAGTAGAAGGAGAGACTGGCTGCGAGCTTTGTTACTGTACAAGTCGATCGTTGACAAGTCTGCGCAATAAGGTTCAGCACAAGCACGTGCATACAATCTGGAAGCGCTAGGCATCAGCGGACTTGGAATACGCCGAGGGTCCTGCCGCTTTAAGAACTCAATAATCATATTGTTTTAATCAAGCAACTTGAGATTCTCTATCCCTTCTTCATCTAATCTCATACCCATCCATTCAGTCATTGCAGTTGCTTTGAGCTTCTTCTCATAAAAATTAATAGAAGGCTGGTTCCACTAAGCAAAGTAAGACTCCACGACTCAGAGCTTATCCTTAGAAGTATCACTATACCTTCAAGACTGCCCAATCTAACCTCGCACAGTCCTAATTTCTCGTTCAGAATCTAGTAAACATGAAGAGCTCCAATCGAATTACCTCTTCTTGGGCTATTTCTCCCAATGTGCGGAACAGTGCCTTGCCTACCCCGTAATTCCGGTATTCAAACTTGACGAATAAATCTTCCAGCTGTGATAATATCAGCATTGAAGCTTTGATCCAACTTACAGACCAACATAGAGACCCGGTCTACCGGTCCATGTAGAATAATTGAAGAAATAGAGCGCAAGACCGATCGGGGATTTGTGACTGCCATCACATTCGGACGGAAGGAAAGCGAGTAGAGCGTGAGCATACGGTTTATCTCCAAAGAGGTTTTTCAGTAGCTAGTCCCAGTCATCAGTTCCCAGAGAACTCGGTTCATGCCCAGACTCACAAGTTCTGGAGTCGCATTGACAGAGTCTCGAGCTTTCTCATATTCTGCCTATAAGATCATGTATGGACAGCAACGAATATTCAGAGCTATACAACACACCAAGCTGACAATAAGCTGAAGTATGTCTCCCTGTATTCCAGTAACAATGTATGAGTGCTTTTCATAAACATAAGCATATGAGAGGATTTACAATATCCTCACGTGTAGCTCGTCGGATGACAACCTCTTGTTTTCTCTTGTCTTCGGTCATGAGGAACACCGAGCTGGTACGTACAAAATTACTTGATAATAATGATGATTATCTTATCTTATCCCTTATCATTTTAATTCAACAATTTATTACACGATGGCAGGCCAAATTATCATCTTACTATCACACTGTTGGACTCCATTTACCTCCCCACCCTCTATCCTTAATCTTTCATTGTTCGACTCCCAGTGGTCGAGATGCATTTATATATTTCAACAAGAACACAAATACTCATCAAAGATGCCCACTGAAGTTTTTCGACAGATTAACACAAAAAATCCAAAAACCACTAAATTATATTCGAGAAGCAGAAGAACGTACAGGCAGGGCAGAGTTCTCCCACGAACAAGATACTTGCTTTCTTTACAAATCACATAGAGCCGACATCATTGTTGCAATGTTTACTCCTAGGATTTCCTAAAGAGGTCGGAATCTATCAGAAAATTTGACTGAATTTGACCTTCGAGATCTCCAGCCTATCTTTACAGGTCGGCTTTCAGAGAAGTTTTGTCTCCAAATCTGATTCTCTATGGTTGAGTCTGGATCCCGGACACCTAGTCTCGTAGGGTTGTTGTATTGTAATCAGCACCATGTGGTCGGTGACGTTGTGAGAGACACAAACACTTATTGCACTTATTACGACATGTCATCTTTTTACTCGTAAATCCTTATCATATCTTGCCCTCATTTCTAGCATCCATTCACTAAGAATCAAACTAAATTTTGGTTACTATTAGAAGCCCAAATCATGTATACAAGCGTAAATATTGAGAGGAGGATGGGGGGTAAGTATGATGTTAGATTCTATTGCTATTATGAAAAAATTAGTCAAGATAATCCAGAGATACCGAGTCCCCTTCATCACGACCATAAACCCTTCAACTTGGCCTGAACCACCATATCATCTACCGAAACATGTCTAATGCCCTCTTTTCCCCCCTCTCTCCATCTCTCCATCAAGTTCTTCCCCTCCACGGGCTTGATTTCTTCACTGGCAGTTGCAACCGTAATGTGCAACCTATTTTTCGTTTCATTAGGGACTGCTTCTAAAAATTCTTTCGCAACCTCTTCTCCCTTTTGCGTGCTTTTCGGAGTTGTCGAATGACCAAAACGTATATCCTCAACAGCAAGGACCATCACACGATCATCCCACACCACAGCTTCAATTTTACAGTCAAATACAATTGGATGGCTGAACTTGGTTACGGTGGTGGATTTATCCCATACATCTTGTTCTGCAGGAAGCGCTTTTTGATGGACAATCGTAATGTGCGGTTCTTCCGTTACTCTGTTCGCGCTCTTCAGTTCTTGGAAAAATGTAGCTCCAGCTATTTTTTCAGGATCTTGCGCGCCTGGTCCACTAAAAACTCCGTCAACCAATTTCCGTACAGAAACGTCAGGTATGAGTCCGAAATATCTCGGAGGTTGCTTTTGTTGTTTCTGTCCCTTCCCTTCGCTCGTCTGTCTCCGCTCGACGTTCTCGTTAGCTTTATAATTCTCGAGAATATCTTGTACAACCTCTCTGATCTTCGCGCTGTCTGGTTTCTCCACTCCCTCAAGTACACCACCTGACCCAACCAGAGTTTTTACTTCAAACAATCTATCCACAGCAGCAGAAACCATGTCTTCTAATTTAGAATCCTTGGTCAGTTCAAGATCGATGGAATGGTCGACTTCAGAGGGAGTTAGTTCTTCATATGCGTTAAGGAACTTCCATAGGACTCTTTCATGATCGGATTTGACTGACGGATCGGCAAAGGATGGGACGAGTGACTGGTGGTTTGCGCCACGGGAGATGATACGCTCAGAGCAGATCTGATGGGCCATTGCGGGCTGGTCCTGGGAGAAGGACCAGTTGAGAGCAATCAAGCATGCACGAGGTTCAAAATTGGATGCAAGGTCGTGAAGTTGGGTACGGTGTTGTCTCAGGTGGTTGTTCCTGGAATAATGATGATGGTATGAATGAATGAATGGAGAGGAGGAAATAGGGGACGTACTTGTCAGCGATGACCACATCGTGTTTTTGTAGTAGTTTCTGGACATTCGAAAGAAACGCTGGTGCAGCCTTCTTGGCTTTCACGTTATCGCTCTGGGTGTGTCCCCATCCAAACAGTTTTGCAAGAGCGAGCGCGACAGAAGTTTTACCTATCTCATAGCACAACCAAATCAATGAAGATCAGTGATTGGTGCACATTCAGAAGTTCATAACCGAGTCTCACCACATCCAGGAATCGCAATAGGCACAATGATCACTTTTGCACCTTGCTCTCCACCACTCACCTTTCCTTCTTCAGCACTCTCCTCAGCCGATCCCTCCTTCTCTGATCCAAGTTTCATACCTTGTTCTGCAAACCACGTCAAAAACCTCTCTCTAGTACTGACGATCCCATGTCCTTTTGTATACCCATCAAATGCTTTTTTATCTTTTTGAATTTCGCGAATAACCCATTTCACATATTGCTTCGTCTCCGACCTTCTCATCTTTCCTTTCGGTAAAGTTGCAGGAGAAAGCAGCTGTCCTTTTGAGTGTTGTGTAAGCAACATCTTTGTCACTTCCCTCCAGTCCCGATACATCATATATGGTTCATCAAATTTAACCTTGAAGAAAAACGAAGATCCCGGGGAGTATGGCGATTTCCCTTCTTCCTCACATGAGGATTTGGTATCGTGGCAGGAAGTGGGAGGGGAGCAAACGTGTGTACGGACGACGAACCCTTCAACAGGTTCACCTTCCCATTGACCTACATTCGCAATATGGTCTGTGAATGCTTTGACTTCGGATATAGAGTTGACGATATGTGTACGAGTTTTGATGAATCCCCATTCGTCGGCGAAGGCATCTACGATATCGTGTGACATGGTTTGAAAGGCTTTGGTGGAAACATTGAGACCATGGAGATGGAGACCTGTACGTTCTGGCGGATACGCGAGGACATGCTCTTCAAATGAGTCATCACATAGCTGGAGCATGAGAAGATATAAATTATAAATGAGATTCTGTGAAAAATTGCTGTAATCGCATATACCTCAGCAATAGCGGTCCAATTCTCATCCCAAAGCCTCTTTGCAAGATCCCCCTCTGTTTTCCCCATCTTCTCCAGATACCTCCTGAGCCACTCTTCACCTGCCTGTGCATGACTCAACGAAACGCCTTGTACGGGACCTAGCGAGTGTTTTGAAGTGATAAGCAGTTTCTGAGGTGTCAATGCCGCAATGAAGATGATACATCCATTGGATTTCAAGGACAGCGTGTAAGGGGGTGTGGTGTTCTTTTCTAGAGCCTTCCACTATGTAAAAACATGTGGTGTAAGTCACATGAAGAACAGAAGAGAGAAAACACTATACAGTCGTCCAAGGAACTTCTCCAATATTGAAAAACTTGTCATAGCCCCTTGCCACGATCCTATAACTCCCACCACCTTCAGTTTTCGCCCCTGTATTCTCAGAACCTTGCGGATCATCAACATCAATCGTGAAAATTCCTCTTGCCAGAGTTGGGAACGGCGATGGTATCTGGTAGTACTTGTATTCATTCATTTTCCAGCTCCTCACAAGCGTGTCAGGTGCACCAGGTGCAGAGTATACGGTCGATGAAACAAGTTTTCGAGATTTTTTCGAAAGTGAAAAGAGATCTGAAATAAGTTGAGAGTCCTCAACTGAATATTTTGGAGGCGACATAGTATGCATGTTATGAGTCTGACGACGCGCGTTTTGTAGATGTGCTGGCGACCTGGTGAGCAGCAGCGAACAGAAGGGACGAGTGCAAGACACAGTGCCGGCGATCAAGCAGCGTTGGGTTTTGATACCCAAGTGGGGGAACATGGCGGTTGTGTTCAGCCCCGACTGTTGTGATTATCCATCACTTGCTGTGACATCGAGCTACAGAATTCGCTACTCAGATCTTCTTTGACTAGGCATTTTCATGGATAAATTTAAGCTCCAAGACAGTATTTCCACTGGCATGTGTGTTTCTGTCAGTCAAGAAAATCTCAAGGTTCTCAAGTAGACGACTGAGGTATTGTAATATATATATATAACTGTTTCGGACAATTGGGTGAGTGGAAACATTGAGTAGAATGATGAAAAGTAGTGGTGAATGGAAATGAAAATCACAATGCGAAGTGATAGGAGGTTGCCAACAGTTTTATTGAAATTTGTCCTGTAAAGTCTCTTCTCTACCGCGGACTGCGATCGAGCACCACATTTAAGAAGGAAATTTGTCCTGATACTCACCCCCTTGTCATGCACATGTAGTAAGCTACCTGATGATACCTTTATGCGGAAGTGTGGCGCTCAGTGAGAATGTAGGGACATGCGATGACCACACTCTGTCATAACCCATAGATTTTCCATCTCTCAAGCTGATTTCTAGACGCCTAAATCTCGCACCCCGTCAAAACGCGTAGCAAGGCCTTCTCCCAACCGCTATTTCAGAGTTGACTATATCAATGAATTACAGCACCTGCTTAATGATCGGTCATGAAATTCACGGAGTTCACACACTCATCGCTTCACAACATTTCGCCTTCGTGAGACTATCTGGGGCAAGATCTTGACGCAGCGGGTGCCCTGAAAGAAAAAGCGGTCATTTAAATTACACGGCATGATCGCTGCAACGTTTCCCTTGGCGGCCGGGATACGCATGGCCCTTCCTTGCAGTGCGCGACGAATTCTTCAACGTTTACATGATGTTGGTTTCCTACAGTGTTGGATATATGACTGGATTCTTGCTGGGAACCGAAGGGGAAGAGATGGAGGTGGTTGACAGTATGAAGCACGGTCGCGGGAGGCTCGTAAAAGTCTAGTGGACATGAAACGGTACAGAAGACTGGGAAATCGGCAACAGGGGCGGCCTTGACGAGTGACAGCATATAGTTGACGGTCCGTCTCTACAACCACGTGTTGCTTGTATATGGAAAGGTTCATAGCTCGGAACCGGTCACTCAAAGGCACAGCCAGAAGACAACGTTCATTGGTACGTATGTCACTTATCCAGGCCCTTTTCAGATCTTCCTGATTCTCTTCCGCTTCCGAAATGAGAGTTTGACCATTGCTTTGACTTCGTTCGCTTGGGATGGCCAATGATATAAGTACTTCTCGTGTCCCTCTGTCCTCTCTACTCCTGGGTGACTTCTTCGCTCCCGACTACCTCTCTCTTCCTGGACATTCCTTTGCAATACCTTCACTCTTGCCTATGTATGTGTAATGGTCCACTCTCAACATCATGCTTTTTATGTCTGACTCGGCTTACCCTTCTAGAGTATCCTTCCTGGTCTGACCTCCAAAGTCTACAACACGTCTCTGATTTCAAACGGTAATGCCGTACTCCATCGGACTTCAATCTGCGGCAAACGCTTTCCTTTCCGCGGGGTTTGCAACACAATTCACAATCTCTATGATAACGTTGCTTTCTATTCTCCTCATTATGTCCGCATTCGAGAAGGATGCTGCGGATACACCTGTGTCTCTACCTGGGCTTTCACTGTCTCACATCATACCTTTCTACAAAAGGAGGTGCGACTTCCTCAGCTGGGGTATTCAAGCTGCAGGACAAAATATATTCCGATTCAAGCTTTTGAGGGTGAGTCTCTTCTGATCGAGCTCCCTCACTCCATGGCGATTAATGATTCTTCTACCCTACTTCCTGGCTTTGTATGCATTTTCTTCTACTTTTTTCGCTGTCCTCCCTATCATGGTATCAACACCATATTTTGATACGATGACCATGCCACTTCCCTCTGGTACAAACCCAATGATCTATCATCAGAACACAGTGATTGTAGTCTCAGGGGAAAGTGGTCGTCAGGTTTTTTTTTCTGCCAAGGGCTTGGATCTGATAGCTGGATTCAAGATTCTTTCTGGTGCAGTATGTATCACGGTTCTCATCCGAGTGGCTGGTGATGGAACCACATCTTTATGACACTACAGATTCCCAGTGTGAGCGGAGTAACCACTGATCTGCAAAACAAAAGGATCACTACAATACACAAGAGAGTTGCTGCTGTTCAGCGGGATGGCCATCTCAGTATTTGTGAGTCGTGAGTCCTCATGAGTCTACTTAATCTTTCCGCATCTTGTGAGACTAATTTTCCATCGATGATGGTCTCCCTGACTCTCCTGTCCACTGCATCCTCACTTATGACAGCTGTCGGCTGATTGAAAATACCTTTGTGTGCTTCTTGGTCCTAGGATCTACTTGTTTTTTGTCACTTGATGAATAAACTCAAGCTGATGGTCTCTTGCTTTTATCAAGTGCTTCCACACTTATTGGAAGATTTACGGAAAGTGATGGAGACATGGGGCACCTTTGGTAGATTTGACCCTTTCGAGAGAATATACGAGGTGGGTATCTAATTGAATGATTCGATTACGGAGATTCTTACTAGAATCACGTTGCCGCACTCTATATATGTCGAACTTCGGAACGTCGTCGTTCTTTGTATTAAAACGACGGTGATTTATATGGCTTTGACACGTTTTTTGATCAAATTGAAAACAATGCTCTATTTTTGATTCGATCCACTCCCGGGTGCCTACTGTGCATACGCCTCGTTTCATCCTGAATTTGTCCGCCGATCTACTATAATGAATCCGTAACTCTACTTCGGGAACTCGGACGATTGCCAATGATTCACTTTCGGACGGATGTCTGTCGCCGAAATAGTTGACGTTTCAATTGACAATTCGTGCCCTGTCTTGCGGTGAAATCGCCGATGACCATGCCCTTGTCTCACGTATCAAAACATTGTATGATAAGCTCGATGCGGGGATCACGCCCATAACTATACTTATGCCACGGCTGCCATCGTGGACGATGGTAAATAAGCTGTGGTCAACGAAGAAAATCTATGATATTATTGTCAAGGTGGTGAAACAGCGACAGGCGTTGTTGATGAAGATAGAAGAAGGTGAAAAGCCACAGGACACGATGCAATTATTATTGGATGCAGGCGATGACAGGATGGCAGTTGTCGGGGTGGGTGTTTTCATTGTGCCCGTTTCACGTCGTGGGATCGGTGTGCTTTTTGCACAGTCATACCTGACGTCAAGACGTCGTCATTCACACTGTGATACTAACGACTATTGTTTCCAGTTCATTATGGGCCTACTAATCGCTGGGGCGCGGGCTACCGGTGCATCAGGTAAGAACTCCGCTCCATTATTTATTTTTCTCCATTTTCTGGCGTATGCTACTTAATTGAAACATCAACCTTCGTTCGCCGATAACTTGGTGCCTTAGACTTCTCAATTCCAATACCCTTACCCATTATACTGCATCCTTGGGTATCTCCATGTTTCGGAGCTACCTGCCATCATTAGAAGCTCAATCCAGGAGTCTCAGGGAGGTATGACCTCATGTGACTCTTGTGGACACGTCAGAGTGTACAATGTGGTGCTTGATGCCCGTTGATCTTTTCTGGACCGGCGCCATTCTCCCGTTTTTGGGTTAGGGATTTTCGGTCCCGAAGCTTTGTGGCGTCTTTGTGGCGTTTTCTCTTAATAACCGAAAACTGATTTTTCAACAAGTTTTCGTCATGTTCTTCCCTTTCCCTTTTGTTTTTTCTATCCTTCTTGCATGGCTCATCTTAAGAACTATGCACTAATTTTTGATTCCATCAGCGTCGTGGGTGATCACGTTTCTCGCAAGCCATCCGGAATGGGCGAGGAGAGCACGAGCAGAAGTCGAAGATCTCGTGATGACACACACGAACATCCGATTCCCGTCTTCCCCGATTATGACTGATCGTCCCGTTTCTTGCCTACCTTCTGGTCTTGCACCGATATCTGCATCACCTCTGAGCATATCAGATGCTCTGAGCCAGATTCCTCTCAGTTTATGGGAAAATACCTCTTGCACGTCAACTCTCGATGCTTTGACCAAAGAAACACTACGAGTCGCACAACCGCATGTTGCAATGAGGAAGAATGTAGGACCAGAGCTCTACGTCGATGGGAAGAGGATTGAAACGGGTGATTATGTGGCATATCCATTTAGTGACGTGCATTTGGATGAAGGAATTTATAAGGATGCAACGGCATGGAAGCCAGAGAGATGGTTGGATCCCAATGTGGGATGTGACGACGAGAAGGATATGCATACGCCTGGGAGGGGCATACCGTTCGGATATGTTGGGTGGGGTGGAGGTACTTTTCTTTCCTACTCGACATTGCGTATGACATGGCTGACTTGTGGTTGGACAGGTAAAAACATCTGTCTCGGCACACGTCTAGCGAAGATTGAGTTGAAAATGATCGTGTCAATGTTTGTTCTCGGTTTTGATTTTGGTATTGTTGATAAGAAAGGAAATGGAGGAGGAGAGATGCCACTGCCGCAGCCGGATTGGAATGACACTCTGTTATGTAGGCCAAAAACAAAGGTTTGGATGGGATTTGAAAGAAGGGAGGGGGTTCAACTATGATGCGTGTGGTGATGGTATGTATCCTATTTATCTTTGACTTTTTATTTTTATTTTTGGTGGTGGCTGTCGAGAGAACTCTCGCATAGTCTGGTTTGTTATTGATCATCTATATTTTTTCTCAATTTCGTGTCGTCTTCGTTCTTTGATGCTTGCATCCTCTAGTAAGCTCTCTAGATTTATAGTAACTATTATGTTTCAAAGTACGTAGCATGTGTGCTTGTGGAGTATATGGTGTTTTGTTTTATTGTGTTTTTATGGTATCCTATTCATATGTTCCTTATATGAATCCTTACAGTCACCTGCATAGATTCCTTAATTTCTTTATGTCATAATTTGGGTTGGAAGAGGCATATATGAGACTGATGGTTACACAAAAAACAAGCGCGACTGGAATATATTATCGCTGTTTCTTTCTCGATGGGGACCGTCGAATCTCCCCCAACTCCAAACCGCCTCTGAACTTCCGTCCTTCCATGATACTTCTTGTCTCTTCTATCTCTGCTTCAAATACCTTCCTCTGCTTCGCAAGCATAACCTCTCTTTTCCTCATCTCCTTCTCCAGCCCTTTGCGCTTCTCAGGTACCCACTTGCTTTTCAGAATCCTTCTTATAGCCTCTGGACTTACACGGAAACGATCAGCTAAGAATGGGGTTGTAAATTTCTCAGGATCAATTCTGTGTAATTCGCGAATACCGTCCATGGCAGAACGGGAAACTTTTCTAGGTGGTGCCCAGCCGTTTGGGAATGACTCTCTAAGTGTGCGGCGGTGTACTACCCATTGCTTCGGTGTCGGAGAGGTCGGGGGTTTTCGGAGATGAAGAGGGGGTGTGGAAGGATTGCGAGAAGCGTCTTCCTGTTCTGAAGAGGATTCGGAGAGGGAGAGAGGAGGAGGGAGAGGAGAGTCATCGTCACAGAGGATAGAGCGCGGGGAGGGAAGACCTGATAGACCCCATTTGAGACGTGCTTCTTGTGTTACAAATCCAGCCCGAGAAGAATAGTATCGCTGGATGCCACAAAAGACTCTGCTGAATGACCAGGACATGGGTGCTATGTCTGGAATGCAATTTGAAATATTGATCGTTGATCGGAGTTTGCCGCGCAATCCTGGCTCTTATTTTTTGAAGGATTGATTTTCTCATCAGTATGGCAGACGTGTCGGACCAAGCTATTGCTGAGGGTGCGTTTTCTTCTTGTGGGTGTTCAAAATGGACCATTGTTACCTTGTCAATTAACAGCGTACAACGATGTCCGCGACGACAAGACCGAGACCAACTGGCTTTTAGTCGACTATGAGACTGAACGATCGGATAAACTCAAACTCACGGGAACTGGCTCTGGCGGACTGGCGGAATTGCAGAACAGTCTACAAGACTCAAACGCCTCATTTGCTTATGTCCGTGTCAAATACTCGAATGACAAAGAGTCGGTTAGGGAGAAGTTTATTCTTGTAGTGCGTGGTTTTTCCCGCTTCTTGAGTAGATGCGCTGATCTCAAAAATCTTTTCTGTCTTGTTGTCCGATGGCGACTCTTCTGACGTTCCGTCCTTCGTGCTTTGCACGTTGCACCATCTTGTATGGCTTCTATGTGGATCACACGACATCCAATCCGACATTTTGCGCATTGCGGCATCGAATCACCTAACAACCCCTCCCACAATTGTTTCTCCCGTCCGTTCAACCATGTCGCCGATTGACAGGTATGGATAGGCCCGACCTGCAAAATAATGAGGAAAGCCAAGGTCAATGTTCCTTCCAGATTCAACTTCGTGGCCTTCTTATTCTTGATCTGATTCTCAGTCTCTTTTGCTTCCTTTGGGTTGCATATAGATCTCGGTACATACAGCGGATGTAAAGAAGGTATTAAAAGCTTTCTCGATCGAGGTTCCCGCCAGGGATTATGAAGATCTGAAGGAAGATCCGATCGTTGTGAAATTGAGAAAGGTGCGTGGTCATTTGGTGGCTTCATTTGGCTCTAGTGGTTTGATTCTATGATCTCCTCCCTCGGTTATATTTTATCACTGTCTTGCAGGCGGGTGGTGCGAGTTATGATGGCGTCTAGCGATTGTTATTGATTTCATAGCACTCATAAGATAAGATCAGATAAACGTTCGGAGACCTGTGAACGATCCGATCGATGTGTTGCACAACAACCATTATTTTCAACCCATCATCTCCATCGTTGTATATGGGTGTTTCCTCTGTCCGACCACAAGCAACCCTCTAACGACCACGGGACACAAACCGTCGATCTTGCGGACTGTTACACGCCTTACTGATGCTGAGGAATGCCATTGACTGTTATCAACCTTTTGCGCAGAAATTTCAGACTTTCACTACGGTGGTAGGCATGATTATAGGACATTTTAACTATGGATCTGCTGCAAAGTTTAGGACACCAAAGACTTGATACTTGGGAACGTTCCAGGGACGCTATAATTCATCCCATAGGTTTGTGAACTCATCATCTACTAGGTGAGGCAATCATCCAAATCCTGGTGCATCAGTGAAAGGCCTTTTTGGCGATTAACAAGGAATGTCTCAATTTTGATCCCTCAGCATTATTCAATCCTCATCAAGCATATTTTCTTCTATGTCAAAGACATATGCTCAATAAGGATTTTATAATACCCAGGGATTATTAGATCAAAACTGAGACATTATATATCTATTTCTGTACAAGACTAGAAAGTGATTTTTTTTCACAGATATCATTTGATGCTTGTTTATCGTAGTAGCATATACCAATTCCAGATCCAATATGAGTCCAAAGAATATGGACCTGTAATGGTTTTTCTAATTTTCTTCCTACATCTTTTTTTTTTTAAATCAACAATTTATTACACGGTGCTCGTTCGCAGTCCGTGGTTCCTACAACATCTGGTGGCTAACTATAACTTATAGCTAAATGTAACTTGTGGCCCCATACCTATTAGCTATTTACTAATCTCTCATTAGTCTCAATAATTATCAACCTTAGCACTATCACGGTCTGCCACCGAGCCCCGTGTAATAAATCGTTGAATTAAAAAAAAACCTTAGCATTGTGACTTGCCTGTTGTGGAACATTATATGCACATGCTGTCACATCTTCTTCTGCCGTAAACCACTATGCCCTATCCCCAGGCAATTGTCACAATGGCCCAAAATCTCCTTCAGGAGATCGCTGATGATCCAGATATCCATGAAAACCGATTCTACATGCTGTGGAACAGTATTCTGACTTTTTATTTTCCCATTATCTTTCAATATGGAGTAGCTCTCCAGACGTTTATCACTGGTACTGGAACTAAATCTGAGTTTCTCGTCGTGAAAATTGTTCGGGAGTCTGAAAGTGTCGTGCTTGTTGTGGGTCTGAAGAAGCCATCCGAAGACACGGATACAGGGCGCGAAAATGTCCGAGAGGAGCTGTTAAATTTCATTGGAGAACAATGTGAAGAAACGGAGTTTACCACAACTTATGCTATCGCTGGTATAGGTCTCTCATGGTCTGTCTTCAAGATGTCGGTGACTGCAGCGCCAGAGCCGGTGTTCGATTGGATGAGTAATGTCACAGCTGCAAAGTCCTTCAATCGGATGGGTGAGCTTGCTCTTATGATCGATCAAATGACTGGGACTGCGCGAGCATAGTTTGTATTCACCTCTTTGCTTTTGATGACAGTGCTCAATGCCTTCTGTCCAGTCAAGGGTAATGACGAATAGTTTCTACCGGAAATTCAGAATATGACATGATATAGTAGTAAGTGGGCTCGAACTGGGGAGAATGCATCTGTATAGAGTCTCTGGTGTAGGGCTTCAGGCAGGACACTTAGCAAGGGCCTGTCCCAGGCAAAATCAATAATCCCCCGCGACCCCGTCTTGTATCTGATATCTGATCAGTCATCCCTCGTACGTTTTACCAATCGACTATAAAAACCCAATTCCGGTATAACTGTAGGTTAGACTCTTTCAAATACGGAACTGTAAATGACCAGTGTTCATGCCACTGCATTTTGTGTGCCCTGGCAGTGATCTGCACCACTTTCATGTCATATATTCATACACAGGGTGTATACTCATGCTAGGGAGCAAACAAGTAAAGTAGAAACTTGTACACGACAAATACTTATACTAAATAAAGTATGATCACCAGGCTGAGTGAAGCACAGGATGGTTTGATATATTATATTTTTATTAATGACCGGTCAATTCAATCCTGTATTTGAAGAAATCAATCATTACATAAAATTTATACATTTCAATAAATGAAAATGAAGATTCACCTTGCCACTTGCACATACAGGCTCACCAATCTTCACTGTGCACACAGAAGACCCAACCCAGGGCAAAAATATGCCCACTACCCGATTCGAACGAGTGATCTCACCATACCGATCCATACGGAATACGAGTGGCACGCTTTACCCCTAAGCCAAGCGGGCTACATAGAGATGTCATCAAGGGCATTCATGGAGTCAGTCATTTGAGACCACCGCTACATTTAAAATGTAGCAACCTCAACACCACACACTAAACTAACATGTGTTTGTCAGATGCCTGCCGTTGAATTCGAAAGTTGAATAGTTTGGTATTGAAATTATCTTTGCTGATTGTGGTATGATTCAATTATCGCAATGTTTGTATATATTGGAGAGCTTGAATAGGCAAGTAACATGTAGAGCAAGCATTCTACGAAATGAAGACTTTGCGAAGCTCAGCAAAACTGCAAGTATTCCCTGTCCGAGGACAAGTCACCAGATTATCATTTTTGGCCGCCATTTCTTGCATCGCCTAAATTGACTTACTCAGATCCGGCAGTCTTCCTTGAAATACCTGACATACCTCCACCGAGTACACATTCCCGTCCGGGAATGCTAACGGCCAGTTATCTTCATCCATAATCTTCCCAGTAATTCTACAAACAATTGTTGAGTTGACATGATGACTGAAGGGAACTTCCTCTGCAAGTTTGCCGAGTCCTAACGCCTGTGGGGCTGGAGCTGGAGATTCCAAAGACCCAGTCGTAGTGGCAGGGCCCGAGGCTGTTGTGGGGGAAACTGATGGTTCGTGTTCAGGGATGTCGTGACTGGGATTCGTTACAGATGTATTGGCCATATTGACATCTTTATTGCTGGTTGCACTCAGAGTGGCCGATTCGCCGTCGCATATTGGGCAGTCAACGTTCTTTGTAAATGCATCAAAGCATGCTGGTAATTTGAGCGACGCTAAACCAGCGTAAAGTGAGAGGTGGAGCAGTGGTTCACTGGGGATTGTATTAAGATTGTATATTGCAAGGCGGAAGGAATGAATAAGATTTGCCCAGCGCGCGACATCGTAGAGCCTCTGAGTAGACGGAGATCAGGAAAACATCTTGGCTAGTTGACAGCGTGTTAACCAGACGAACTTTGTAAGGACCACACGTTGTGGTTGGTGGAAAGGCAAGAAGTGCAGAAACACGTATGATCTCTTCAAAATGAGTTTCCTGCCACTGGACTAGGTGTTTCTTCATATACACAATAGCTTCCTCGTTTCTTCTTTGGCGTGCCAATTCTATAACCTCCTGTAACCGCAGCTCGAATTCCAATGTGCTCTGTAACATGATCCAAATGAGGCATAACAGGGCCGAAACGAAGATGAGGATTAACCTTGGTTTTCCGAAGCGCCGCTTTGTTCTCACTACACCATGCAAGCGCCTCAACACAACTATGTCGTGCGAGGGCATCTTCAATCCGCTTGATGTCAGAGAACAAGTCAATGTCAACTAGCGTCTGTCGAAGCAGTCAATCATCATCGTCGAGCACGTGCCTCCCATACCTGAATGCCTTTGTCTCGGGCAATCCGTTTCGCAGTCCGCTCTTTCCCATGCCTTAGAGTCCAGTCTACAAGCCACCGATCCAAACGAGTATCAGCCCATCTGGAGAACTCTGGTTCGGAGGTAGTTTGTATAGATTCAATCGTGGCAAGGTGCCCCAATCGTTCGCGCAACACATCCAATGTGGGTTTGCCTACAGTTTCGCACAGCTCCGAGAGCTATGGGATCAAGTTACATGATTGAAGATATAAAAGCACAGTGCCAAGGAATTAAAGGAAAGTGCATGAAGCATTGAATGGACTCTAGAAACGGACCTTGCTTTTCAAGGTTTCAACCCTGCCAATCATGCCATCCACTAACATTACTGCCTCTTCGGAGGTCAAGGTGTCGGCTTGTGCTCGATTGACAAGGTCATTTGAGGCATTCTGAAGCGGCCCAAATTCCCTCTCGACGTTTCTTTGTGAAGTACGGAACACTTTGCGGAAGTTCTCATACGGAACCTATTGAGGGGCACGCCTAGTTAAGTGAGGGGGTCTGAACTAGTGCACACGAAGTAAACGCACTCGAATGAATGGTTGTTCTAGCGTAAGGATACCCTCGATACTGAGTTTGTTCACCATGGCGAGTACTCATAAAAGGGCTGGCTAGAATAGCATCAGATATCCGGACCGGACCGGCACCCTCACTTGATCTTCTTGCCCGTCGAAGTTTGTATCAGAATTCCCTGTAACATTGATGAACATTCGCCAGAACACCAGAGTTTAAATCTTGGACATAGAACTGGAGAGAGTTCAGTACAGCTTATCGTTTGTACCGAACTGTCTTCCGGAGATTAAAAAACAGCTTTGCAGTTTCCAGGCTCTAGCAAACTAACCAGACAATGAGTCACTGCGCCTTATTGGGGGGATGAGCCTCTAAGCTATGGCTGTAGATACACATCCTCGTACTGATCGCTGACAATCGACATCTGAGATGACTTGAAAGTTGTTTGATCATCACTTTTCTCACGTGATGCAACCACTATTTCTTTTGGCACCGGCCCGCGGACCGCAATATCGACATCGGTAGTCTCATAGACAACCGTTACCTGGCCATGCGGTTCTTGGAGCTATGACAAGGCAAGAGCCGGAAAATCACATAATCACAACCCGATATATCAGGGGCTGGGATTTTTTAGATAAAGGTTGGATTCGTGGTTTGCTTTCCCATCTGTTCATCTCGTTCATCAATCATGCCTGCTAGCCAATCGGTTAAACTCAACACTGGTGCCTCTATGCCTACTGTGGGTCTTGGTAAGTAGAATGCGTTTTATGAGCGATTTATCTGTTGATCTGATATACAGGCACCTGGAAATCCGAGCCTGGAGTCGTTGGGCGCGCTACGACCATTGCTTTAGAAAATGGCTACAGGTCCATCGATACAGCAACTGATTACGGCAATGAAGCTGAGGTTGGCGACGGTATCAAAGGCTCAAACGTTCCGAGGAGCGAAATTTTCCTTACTACCAAGATCAAAAATTGTGATCACAAAGATGTTGAGGGTGCCTTGAATAGGAGCTTGGCCAGCCTTCAGACAGATTATCTTGATCTCTGTGTGTCCTCTTCTGTACTTTGCAATTTCATGGAAACTGATTTTGGTAGATCTGATGCACTGGCCTGCACCCATGAACGCTGATTGCACAGATGCTGATAAAAGTGTGCGTTTCTAAGGTGTCAAATTGTCTATCCAAAACATAATAGCTGAACCTAAAGAATATAGATGGACTGGCTCGACACTTGGAAGGCGTTGGTCAAGCTCTATAAGGCTAATCCACACAAAATTCGTGCTCTCGGTAGGTCGATTCCTTTTAAGTGGTGTTATGTTCATTTACCAGGACACACTAGGTGTATCGAACCTTTCTGTTAAATTCATGACTCGTCTGTTGGAGAACTCTGACATCGTACCAGCCGTTAACCAAATTGAACTTCATCCGTAAGTAAAGAAGTGTTGATGATGATACACGATGAACCCGAATGGTCATTAGTTCTTGTCCTCAAGAGGAGCTTGTCGAGTTCTGCCGTAACAAGGGCATTGTTGTTACCGGCTATTCACCTCTCGGCTCCAATGACTCCCCTCTGCTCACCAATCCTATTGTTGTCAAACTTGCCCAAAAGTACGATGTACAGCCTGCCAATATCCTTATATCTCTTCAGGCAAACAGACCAGGCGTCAACGGTTAGTGTGAGTTTATATCAAGTGTTCCAATCTCCTCACAAATTCTTAATAGTCCTCACTAAATCTGTGACGGAAGCGCGCATCAAATGTAAGTTGAAATGAACAGAACGACGTTGGATCATGTTATTAACCATAAATCCAGCCAATCTCAAGGTCGTTGACTTTACGCGGGAAGAAGTCGACGAATTGCAGAGCATTGACAAAACCAACCATTTCCGAGTTTGTAACCCAAGCTGGACCGGTTGGGGAAGCCTTGGATTCCCTGACTGCTTGGACTCTGATCAATGAGGGAGTGAGTCGAGGGAGTGAGATGGTACATTTATCCATTTTTAAATTTAGAAAAATATAAATATATATACATTGAATGACAGATCCATATGACGAAGATATGCCTGCTCTGTTCGTACTACATTGGTTTATGGTAAAGTATAAGACTCCTCTCATTTGTGTGACGACTCTCTCCTCCTAATTGTCCGCTTTTGACTGCGGGATGTGCCGGGAGGACCATCCAATGATGAAACTTGGGCCACTGGTTATTATCAAACCATTGTAAGTAAGACAAGTCTCTGTAAATGTGGACACTGGATATAAATTAATGATCACAGGTAAATGTCGAGGTGTAAGAATACTTCCAGACGCTAGGTGGAAGGCTCCAGCTGGTAACGAGGACAAGTGATCACGAAATACAACCAGGGGATTTATAACAACAGAAGTCTCGTTCTACCATCAATCCACCCTCAGTCAACGGCCACTTGTTCATGATCGATAACGAGAGAAATAATCATGCACAGAGGCTGTAATCGTGCTTTTGAAACTGAAATTGATTTGTCTACAATAAGTAGCCTCATTAACAAACTACTAATTCACTAAGCTAATCCAAAAGTTGACAAAAATGTACGACCGGGGAAAAAAAGAGTCCGTGGGTATTCAAAGGGCCAACTGGTTTGATCCAAGTTGCAAGAATGGGAACGACAAAAGAAAGCAGTATCCATTAAACGAATGTGGTATCTTGTGTGGCACACCGTATCTAATATAGATGTATACAAAAGTCTGGAAAGACAGGAGATGAACGAAAGTGTGTATGATTCCTGGATAGTAAGGATCATAGTTTGAGCAAAAAGGACGCATATGACAAAAGAAACAACCGAGATGGCACCATTTAGGGAGAGACGTGTTCAAATACAATGTGAAGCAGTGTAAGAGCGTTGGAGGTGGAGGGTATGATACCACAAGAAAACCGAACAAAAGCAATTGCCCAACACCAATGACAATAATGACAACACAAACCGGATACACCAACCGACGTGCACACTCACAGAATTTTTCCGACTTTTACTGATCCGTGGGAGGTCCGGTAGAACCTTTCACCCCTCTTTTTGTCCCAAACCTCAACTTGCTACCTTCGCCTCTCGCCCACGAGAATAATCCTCCACCTTCATGACTTCTCGAACTATCTGCTTTAGACCTCGAGGACCATGCAGGCGACACTGGCCTGTTCAGGTCCATCGAGTTTGGATCCAGATGTTGATTATTGTCTGTACTCTGTCTCCTTAGGCTGCCCATCAAAGGCGCAGTGTGGGCTTGAGAGCTAGGAAGCATATAACGATGGTGATGGTGGTGGTGGTGGTGGTGGTTCTGGGAATGGCCAACTGTGTGCCTTCCATCACAACACGCGCGTACGTTCTCCAACCCTTCAAAACCGCCACCCGTCTCGTCGTGCAACTCGAAGTCCAAATCCATGTCAACATCTCCATGTTCTTCAACATCCACAAATGACTTTGTTGGGCTGTAAGGACTCTCAGGAAGAGCAGATCGGTTCCACCTCAAATACTCAAGGGCTGGTGTACCGGAGCGCTTACTCACAGATCCCCTGTTAACGGATAGTTGCGAGCGAGAACGTTTACCCCTAGGTGTGCTACTCCATGTATCTCCGGGGGTAACTCGTCTTGAGCTACGGAAACTTTGCGGACTGGAGAGAAGACGTCGACGGTGTTCATGGTCATCATCGGTGAGATAGTCGGGGCTCCGGAGGCTAGGGGATTCTTCTACGTTGTTCACATTCGGGCTAGGCCTAGAGAGCAAGTACTTGAGAGCCTGTGAAGATGCTCGTCAGTAATGCAACGTCCATAGGAAGCAAACGGCCTTCGACTTGCATTGAGCCAGATGTCATGTCTTTCCTTCGTAGGCGCCGTGATCTTCATCTCGCGTTGAGGAGTTGACACGATGACACTATACTGGTACAAGCCAGGCGGCATCGGGTTAGGATCCAAAACAGATCTTACGCCTTCGATATAAGCTAAGGGAGTAGGATAGGCAGATATACTGTTAGTCAACGCTCCAATGATAACAAAGAAGGAAAGTCTACATACCACTCTTTGCACTGGACTCGTTCACATTCGAACTGCCAGGGTCTGACGAACTCCAATATAGTGTTTTGGTATAAGGATGGATCCAAAAGAACCTCCTATGCCTCCTCTCTCCATGCCCCTTCCCAATCGCCTTCCTCGTATACTTATACATAAATTCTCCAATCATCGTCTGCGTGATTGCATGAATGATTGCGGGATCAGTGCCTCCACCTTGATGAGATCCACCGCGTCCTGACATATCCGTCATCATTGTCCTATTCGGCGTCGAAGGTGCATCAGCAACACCGCGGCCGTGAAGGCCAGCGTGAGTAGTAGTCCCAGCCGCAGATGCGCTGGCATTCCTTCGCAGTCCTACATTATGTCCATGCTCAGACGATGAGACAGATGACCTTGGCGACCGTTCAGACAGTGCAAGTGAAGTGGTTGAAAACTGTCTCCTCTCCACCGTAACGCTTCCAACTGTCCCAAATGGCCCATTGGATTTGATACTACTTGTACTCGGGAGCTGCCGTAAATTAGCACTTGCGATCGCAGGCGACATCGTCCCTCCAGTACTTCTGATGCTTCCAAAAGCCCCAAGGTTCTTGCTCACACCAGGAACATTCAACACGCTGCCAAATGTAGGCGTCGTCGCACGTTGGATAAGCTCAGGTGGAGGTGGAGACGAAGGTCGAGGTGGTGGAGCACCTCCAGAAGAAGAGCCGGCACCGCGACGATCTGGGATGAATTGCGGCGGGAGCATGCTGTTCGTTGGGGGAGGTGCTTTGGGTGGGGGTGGAAGAACCATCATCGGAGGCTTGGACTTGTCCATTGAATTCAAGAGAACCGGGCGTCCTGTAGCACCAACATTCACACTGGTATTGCCAATGGATATTCCACTCTCAAACGACTGACGGCGATCAGAAGTCAAAAGTCTACTTGTTCTCGAAGGTGCAGCATCACTTGTCGTAGGGAGTCCAGCAGGCAGAGGGGATGTTACGAACTGGAATTGTTGTGAATGACCAGTCGAGCCAACACGGAAAAGGCCGGGTGAAGAAGAGGTGCCATTCGGTAGACCACCGGGGGGAATGAAGACAGGTCCATGTGCAACGGGCGAAATTGAAGAGAGGCGATCTCTCGGGATATCCATGAGCGTCGACTGCTCGAAACTCAATGACAGTCCATCATCCGCGAGAATATCCGTCTGGACTTCCATCTCCTTCGCTTCCGGCTTCGGTATTTTGATAGGAACTTTGACTTCTTTAACAATCTCCACCGGTATCTCCTTGATGACCTCTACTTGGACCTCCTTAATGACCTCTACTTGAACCTCCTTAATGACCTCTACTTGGACCTCCTTAATGACTTCTACCGGAATCTCCTTGATAACCTCCACTGGAACCTCTTTGACGACCTCCACCGGAACCTCTTTGATGACCTCAACTGGAACCTCCTTGACAACCTCAACTTCTTTGACGACCTCCTTCTCTACTTCGCGTACAATCTCAACCGGAACTTCCTTGATAACCTCCTTCTCTACTTCACGCACAACTTCAACTTCAACCGGGACCTCCTTGATCACTTCCACAGTAACCTCTTTGACAACCTCCACAGGAACCTCAAAGGGTACTTCAACTCTGACCTCCTTGATAACCTCCACCTCTTTCGTCACAGGTACTTCAACCATGACTTCCTTCACTACCTCCACCTCTCTCACAACCTCCACTGGAACATCCTTCTGTACCGTAACGGGAACCGGAACCTCCACTTTCACTTCACGTATGACTTCCACCAGTACCTCTTTGACCACCTCCTTGACCACCTCTTTTACGACCTCAACTGGGACCCTCACCTCCTTTTCTACCTCCTTGACGATCTCGACTGGAACCTGAACTTCCTTGATTACTTCCACTGGGACCTCTTTCACGACTTCAACTTGTCTGATGACTTCGACCGGACATTCCACTTGAACTTCCTTTACAATTTCCACCTCTTTAATCACCTCGATTGGAACCTCGACTGGAACCTCGACTGGAACCTCGACTTCTCTCACAACCTCAACGGGAACCTCCACCTTGACCTCTCTCACAACCTCAACAGGAACCTCCACCCTGACCTCCCTCACAACCTCAACAGGAACCTCCACCCTGACCTCCCTCACAACCTCAACAGGAACCTCCACCCTGACCTCCCTCACAACCTCAACAGGTACTTCCACCTTGACCTCTCTCACAACCTCGGTCTCCCTCACGACTATCTCTGGTTCGAAGCTCACACCGACACCAATGTCTTCATACGTTGGAAGAAGAGCTTGGTCTCCGTTGTCCATATGAAACGATGCCATTGACGACCTTCCACTTGCTTCACCAGACATAACACCTGTCCTCATGACCCTGGCACTCCCACTATCCGACTCTGAGTCACCTTGGAATTCGTAATCGGAGACAGTCATGACCGAGTGGAAGCTCTCTCTGGACTCAGAGAATGCGCTGGAGGAAATGCCTGAAGGTGTGACCATGGCCGTACTTGCTCTGGCATCATAGTAGTCAGTTTCAGTCTCGGTTTCATCAGTAGTATCTGCGCCGGTTTCAGTTTCTTCGCCTTCGTCATATTCCTCATCATGGTCATCTTGTGTGGAGGTGGCAGAGATAAAGGACAAGGGGCGAGAGAGGAAAGAGCGTGTGATGGTATTGTCACTGGAGGAGTGCGAGTACGAGGCGGAAATCGATGCAGGAAGATCAGCTTGGGTAATCGTTGTCCTACGCACATCTTCAGAGTGCGGTTTGGCTTTCGCTGCAGTCGTTGAAGGAAGCGATGTGAGGGGTTCGAAGGCTACAGGCTCTGTTTGCATCTCAACCTCGACCTTCATTGGTTTCTCGATTACAAGATCAGTCTGACAACCGAATTCTCTCATCTCAGCTTCTTCAACATCTTCCATATCCTCTCCATCCTGCTCAACACCATCCAAAAATTCATCTTCCTCATAATCACCCACAACCTCCTTCCTCCATGCTCTCATCTCTTCATCTTCCTCTCTGATACTATCCTCTGCGCCCAATACCGTCGAACTTGATTCATTTTCCCTCACGTTCGGACTCGTAGGTAATCCAAGTTCAGCAGCTAAAGCACTAGGATTGTTACCAACGAACGAGGGTGGTCGGGCTTCTTTGAAAGGTACACCGCCTCTTGAGCGTCTTCCCGTACCTCCAGACGATAAATACCCACGAGAAGATTGCCGTGTAGAACCATGCCGAGAAAGAAGAGATTGACGAAGTGGTGACCCAGAGATATAATTGGATGAAATCGACGGAACACGCTTGAGTATGTTGGCAAATACAGGATCCATCCCTTCAACTGAAGCAACACTGGTCCTGTTGGACGCTATTCCTTCGGCAGCAGGAGGTGAAGGAGAACGTGAAACAAAGAAATTATCGGCCTCTTCATCCGCATTCTGGAATGTAATAGGGATGGGAGGGACAGGCGGGGGTGGTGATGACTCCCTGCTTCCAGATTCTTCATCAGATGTTGGTGCGGCGCCGTAATGAGACCCAGGCGACGCAGCGGCCATTCCGAGTCTTTGAATGAGCGTGATACCACTTCGGCCGCGACCACCACGACGGGCGGAACCACGAGAACCAAGCGCACCGACTCGGAACGGTGTATCTCCACGACGGAGTTTGCCTCTAGAAAAGATGGACTCTGATACTTCAACTTCTTCGCCTGTAACTTCTTCAACACCTTGGAGATCTTGAAGATCTTCACCTTCCTCCCCATTAGCCGATGAGGTACCACTCGCAGCTTGTTCAAACTTGATCCTTAACATCTTTTCCCTGTTAAGGCTTCCCTTAAGGGTGTTGATTTGCCGCTGAGCATGTGCAAGACGTTGCTGCAATGCTTCCATCTCTTTGTAAGGGTGATTAGGCACTAGGAGAGAACGACGAAGTGGTGAATCCTCTGGACTGTCCACATCAAATTCTGCAGCGAACGCGTCTGCAGGAAGCATCATGCCCGAAGGATCATATTTCCTCCTATTCGTCGAAATTCCAGTCGAAAAGGGATCGACCTCAGTACCAGCTTCCGTCCCAGCAGGAGTGATGAAGCCTTCTACACCTGTTGCACTTCCGTCGCCAGGCGTCAAAGGAGAGCCATTTTTGGGTAACCTTCGATTCGCGCGAGTCAGTTCTACTTTGAGTTGGTCGATAGTGGATTGAAGATCAGATTTATCACGAGCAAGACCAGCAGCATGTTTACGAGCCTGAGCAACATCAGATTCGTGTTTGGATTTCAAGTCTGCGAGTTGAGCCGAAGTTTTCTCTGACTCAGTTTTATAATGGTCCAGGGAGTCGCGAGTTGTGTTGAGCGTTTTGGCAGATTTTTTGAGATCGGATTCAAGGCGCACGACGGAGGCCTGGGAATCAGAGAGTTGAGAACGGAGTTCCTGGAGTGTAACTTCGAGGTTCCAATTTTCTTCTTTGTATTTATCTATAAAGGGAGTGTGAGTGGAGTCCTTAATGAAAGAAGAATGATAAATCCGCTAGATGGGCGACGATGAAAGGTACAGTTAGGGCACTAACCCGAACTCCGTTCTTGTTGCTGAAGAGCAATCTTGAAAGCCTCAATCGTCTTTTCGAGATCATCTCTCTCTTCTTTCATATCCTGTATAGCCTTGTCCCGCTCTGTTAGCAAACTTTGTAGGCGGCGAATCTCGTTCAGTAGGTTATTGCCAATATCCATCGCAAACTCTGCATAATGAAAAGCGCCACCATCACCGTGATGAATCGCAAAATTGAAAGATGAGCGCTATAGTAGGAATCAACGTAATAGAGAACACTAACCTGGATCGATGAAAGAACGGTTGGCCGCGTTCTTCGCACGACGGGACTGTCCCGCAGCTGTACCCTGGGGCCGCTTGTGCTCAGGCACCTCGTGTGGGAGCTCGGCAAAGGCAAGGGACGGGGACGGTTGATTACCACTCTGATAGCGCTAAATGAAGATTCTAACTAAGCATAGTACGGAGACTACAAGCCGCGACGGACGCACCTTTGAGCTGGCACCAAATGCAGAACTGAGTTGCGCATTTTCTGCATCCCATGAAACAATGATCTCGCTGAGCTCGCGATATTTTTCTCTTGCCTGAGGATCTTCAACCTCTTCCTCGTCGGTCTTGTCGCCAACCAGCTCCTGCAGTTGCCGTATCCTTTCCTCGAGCTCCATTTGTTGAGCAAGTACGCGTTGACCAAGATTTCCCGCTTGTTGCAGCTGCTTTTCCTTCTTATCAAGGAGATTTTGGAGATAAAAGTTCATGTCGCCCGCGGTAGTTGCTACAAAGGGGTCTGCGACGCCTGGCGGCGGCATGGCGATGCCACCGCCGCCACCATGGATGACATCGAGGGCGTCGTGTGCATTCAAGAGAGTATCGGAGGCCATTCTGGCCTCTTGGAATGTGCGCCTCTCTGTCGATGTGTGGGGTTCGGTAAAGGGAAGAGTCACCCTCTATGGCATAGAACCAACTAAACTCCCACGGTCACAGATCAAAGCCTAGTGATACTAGCCGCTTTTTTTGGACTTCTCATGGCTACTACAGAATAGTCAAGTTTGGCACTGGACGTAGTTTGTTCCCCGTCTTACAGAAAAAATTCGGGGAGCTTGGAGCCATTCTCTAGTTAGTAATCCATTCACTCGCGAGCTTTGTCCTGGCATACCTTATCCAGAAACCATCCTCGGTCAATCCTGCTACATACAGTAGGAAATAGTTCGTTTCCCTCCTAAATCCATACGGTTTAAACCAGCGTCACAACCACTGCCCATATCAAGAATCCACTACCTCAATCCAGGTCTATACTCAAGATACCCGTTCGAGGTCTCTATCAAGAGAAGAGTCTCGTTGGATGTGTTCAGAGGATTCAAGTCAGTAATCAAGTGAGTCACAACCAGCCTTCGCCCAGTAAACATGACATGTGCTTTTGATAGGTTGGCTGCCTTAGTGAGCCGTTTCCTATAAGGATAACTTGCAAAGGACAAAAGACATGTCCAGGCCACAGCAACGAAATGGGGAAAATGGACAGGTGTGGCACTGCCATATGGAATTAGTACATTAGTACAGCAAGACGTAAGAATTGTTTACTAGGGATCCATCAAGTCATGTCAAAGTGTCGAATTGTCAAATTGACGCTGTATTGATACTGACAAAAGATACTTATTATAATCAAACTGCAATACACATAGTACATTGCTTGTTACATATTACTTGGTAAGATTTTGCGGCCACATCACTCAAATGTCTCTTCGCTTGATTCCAATTCTGCATCCAAGCGGTTTTCTCAAAAATCCTTCCCTGGTCTCGAGCTTAATACAGGGAAGATATCAATCAACAAAAGTCTCAAAGAGAAATTTTCAGACACACCTCCTGATCAGGGCTCTCGAGAATGATGTCATAGCGGCGCATGATAGATGCTACGATGATAAGCAACTCCATTGATGCCAAGTTCCTTCCAACACAAGCCCTACACAGAAGAAAATGGAGTGAGCCCAAGAAAACATCTAAAGAAGCTAGCAACCAACCGAGGACCGACAGAGAACGGATTGAAAGTCTTCTGAATTGCAGCATGATCACACTCGAACCATCTCTCTGGACGATAGGCCTCAGTGTCTGACCCCCAGACCTCAGGATCACGATGGATCGTGTAACTAGGTACACTCAATACTGTTCCTTCAGGGAAAAACTGCCCGCCAACGGTGAGTCCACCTTCAGGTACGATGCGAGGTAAACCGAGCGAAGATGTTGAGTGAAGACGAAGGCCCTCGTTAATGCACGCGTCAAGGTAGGAGAGGTGCTTGACTTGGGCTGCTGTTGCAACTACTTCGTCCTCAGTACCCAGGTGTTCGTCTAGTTCCTGCTGAAGTTTATCCTGAGCACAACGGTCGCGAGCGAGATAGTAAAGAATTGCACAGGTTGAGCTTCGATCATCAATGTGAGCGTCATGTTCCTTTGATTAATACGGGAAACTCACTTGGAAGTCGTGTCAGATCCGGCAATGAGAAGTGTGAGAGCCTCTGCAGTCAACTCTTCACGTCCTAAGGGGTTGCCATCGCCATCTCGCCCGGCCTGAAGATTGTTCAGGAGATCATTGCGGTCGATAGGCATAGCCAAACGTCTGGAGACAGCAGCTACAGCGATGCCCGCTAAGTCCTTGACATCTTTTCTACCTTGTCTCCAACCAGGTAATTGACGGACGATTGGACGCCAGTGCGGAGGGATACTACCCATGGACATCGAATATTCACCACGACCGTTCAGGATCTTGACAGCAGGGATAGTTATCAACTCTTCTCTTGTGGCTTCTCTCCCATAAGAATTCATCATCCTCTCTTGGTCCTTTGCTATGAGAGCAACGTCCTGGGCGGCCTCGATCATGCCAAATGGCGCACCAAATGCAAGGTCACCGATAATGTCAAAGGCTAAGTAATTTGCCCCTATCTTCCCATTAGTACAGATTGAGCCATGACCCCAGCTGAAAGCTTACATGGTAGACAGTCAAACCACAGGCGTCCGTTCTGGCCCTTCCAGCCACCTTCACCATCATTTCCGGACATACCCTTGACCGCCATATCAGATAGGCGGTCCCATTGCTGTAGAAGCTGTCTGACGTGTAACCTGATGTGGGGCTCAAATTCCAAAACGTTCTTTTGTGAAAAGATGTGGGAGATGATTTTGCGCTTGCGCGTGTGCTCACTCCGGTCCCTAACGTTGAAAATACCCCGTTGAATCGACACAAACGCATCGTAAAAGTTAGTTTTTGTAGCACCATTTCCATGCGCATAGACTATAGCGAGGGCATTCGGGTCGGCGATAGAGATATGATTCGGGGCTATACGAATGATAGGACCTTTGGAAAAGGTAATGAATGACACGTGACGTAGAAAGGGAATGAGTGCTGTACCATATTTGTGATGCATGCTGTGGATGACCTCAGAGCGGTGTCCTTTCTTGGACATATATCCCAACCAAAGATCACTGAACTTGGCAAGGAATGGACCTGGGTAGTTGCGGATGCCCCGTGAGTCTCGAATCCACGGAATAAAATGTACCACGAAGATGGTGGCCAAGATGGCACAGGCAGTAGTCTGTGGGCTGAGTGTGCTGTAGAGAGTAGTGAGTGCGTCTACGATCATGGTTTGATGAGGACAAGACAAGCGGCAAGTAGCTTTTTAAATATTGAAATGACGAAGTATCAGAATAACCATTTTTCCCCATTTGGAATAGAAGTTACGCGATGGCGTCGGTGACATGTAACCAATGCGTGCCCGTAGGACCAGAGAAGCAACGGACGTAAATTTATCCATCTGATAAGAGATGATCTCAAAAAACATCATGGGACGCGATTTTAAATCCCGGAAAAAGACGAAAGCAAAGGGGAGCGAAGAGATCGCCTCGTCCGGTAGACAAAACATTCGTGTTTAATCTCGTGATCACTATCAATGGAACTTGACCGTTTCAGAGTATTGTTACGTCAGACTCATGGCATAATTTGAAACAGTAGATAACATAACCATCCAAAAAAGTAAATTCCTACGTTCTCATGGACTATCTTATCGCCAAGTGTTGTGCATCTCTTAATAGAAGGGGCGTATCAGAAATCGAGTTCAGATCTAGTCCTTCTTTCTCAGCTGCTTCAAAAAACGCTTTCACGAGTTGAGAGGGATCGGCCATAAAGTTCTCCTTTTCCCAAGTAGCCTCTTCGATAGGATACCTGAAGGAAAAATGTTTCGTGAGCTTCCAAGATGCCCACAGGGAAGCCTACCCATCCCATTCGACTAAATATTCCTTGAGGTGCCCTCCATTCTTTGTTCTCATCCCAATGATACGCTTCACAAAGTATTCTCCGTCTTGAGTGGCTCTCTTGAACGGGCAGTCAGGCCTACAGCAAGTTCCAGCTGGACTTTGGCACGATTCTAGCAACATCAACAAATGTCAGCAATACAATAAATTAACCAATCCAACCTTGTTTTCTGTCAATACTGCTCGTTAGCCTCACCGAAAAAAAAGGATCCTAGATTATACTCACCGATCAGCTAAACAAAACGGACAGGCGAAGATCTCCGTTTCCTTTAATCGCACATCACCAAGTCGAATACCAACACATCCATTATGATACCATGCGTGACATCTATTCAAATTTCAAAAGAACAACAGTATTCAACGAACATAATTCAGAAATCAAACTTATTTTCTTACGAGTCACATCTAATGAACTAACGAAAAAGACTATCGTCAATTCCAGGAAGAAGAACTAACTGACAACTCACATTCTTATCGTGCATTTCCCCGGTTTTTTTCAGAGGCCATTTGATTCGATTCGATGAGCCGTAGGTTATATCAGCAGTCCGCAGCTGTTGCATTTGGTTTGTAGCAGTCTCCTTGGCTGTGTTAAGTGATTTCTCTTTTGTGGCCAACTTTTTCTGCTTCGAACTTGCACTTATAATCACTGGTTTTACATCAATATCCTTCAGCTCGGTCCTTGTTCTCTTCGAAGGTCGATCAGAAACTTCGTTTCCAATCAAACCTGGACTGATCAAACCATTCTGATTTGCATTTATCCTCTGACGTCGCCCGATTCTTGCCGTAGCTTTGCTCTTCTTTTCATTCTGTTCTTGTCTCGTCCGAATAGCGGCTAGATTGACAGTTGGAACCGTTGTTGAACTATTGGCCGAGTTTGTGTCTCCACCACCCTCCTGCTTTATGACATCCACCAGTCCCACTTGCACTTTCACAATCGGGGGACTATCGGTCAGATCAATGCATTCGAGGAAATCGTTCCGTATAAATTTCATCTTGTTCGATGTCGGCGAGCTTGAACCAGACGAGATATACATGGGGCTCCCTTCCCTCTCAACCACTATCAACTCCGTCGTTCTCCCTTCCTGATTCCCATCTTCCCTTCTGCTCCTACTTTCGGAAACACGTCTTGATACCGGTAGAATGTCTTTCTGCTTACAACCTACAATCGATGGGAAAGCATCCTTTGTAGAACGAATACCATCTCCAAGCGTCTGAGACTCCGACGTCAAATTAGATTGTTCGACAGTACCTCCAGCGTTAATCTCTTCCAATTTTCTCTTCCTACTCAAGCCTCTTCTTGTATCCAGAACAGGACTGAGAGTAGGAAACCTCCCAGGTGAAGGTGTGTTCACAGGGGAAACATCACCGGGTAATGTGATGGAGATCACTCCAACTGGAGAGACAACTGGGGTAGGCTGCATATTATGACCATATAGGTGCTCCAGTTGCTGAACTGGATGAGATTGCGCCGAGAATGTATGATCGACCCCTATCTCCAACAGGGGTTCGTCAACCCGTATTTCAGCATATTCTAGCTCCTCTTCGTCAACAATTACATCACCGACTCCATGCCCAATAGTCTGAGATGAATGAATTGAATTATTTTCTTGCTGGAAGGACGACTCAGCTGCAATAGTCTGATCTTTCGCAATCGTACACGTCCATTCGGTATTTTCCTCCTCTAGATCTTTATGAGAATCACGCGGTTCTGAAGGCGCGAGCTCATCAACTTCAGACTCAGGCTCGGAGGCTAACAGGGTATCAAGTTGTGCTATCATTGGCACTGCTTCTTCTGAAGGGTCGTGCAGACTTGACATGTTGATATCAGTCTGGTCAAGGGATTGCGGTATCGATAGTTGACGAGTGGATTTGGGTGTCTCAGGAGAACGCCGATGAGGATCAACTTGACTTTTGATAGGGGAGATGGAGGCCTTGGGAGATGCATAGACAGAAGGTGGGGAAGATGGACAGTCCTCTTCTTCTACTTCATCTTCCTCCTTATCCTCCTCACCTCTTTTCTCCTGAAGTTGTACTGGTATAGGCATTTCGCCGACATCTACATGCACCTCTTCTTCGTCCAATCTCCTCTGTTGCATAACACTCTTGTCCGCCTCGTCGTACATGCTCACCTCGTCCACGCATTCCCGTAAAACGTCCATTTCCTCCTCGAATGTGTCGTTTGCCAGCAATCCTTCGACCTCATCTTGATCAATCATTGTCATCTCCGCCGACACGCCAACATATTCCTCTCTTTCATCCTCTTTTTCAGGATCAACTTCGTCCACATACATTTCACTGCCCTCAACCTCACAATCCATCATAGGGTACTCAAGCTCAGGCAACACGTTCATGAGAGGCGAAATCTCAGCATCCAGAACTTCCTGATTCGAGTCAACATAAAGGCCATGTTGAGTAGCGATTTTCGCTTCAACTTCACGGTCCAAGGAAGATGGCACATCATAGATAATGTGTTGAGAATGTGGTGAGGGATGAGAATCGCCACGACCAGTCGGTTCGGCTTCAATAGGGATCTCTAATTGGATCGGTGGTTCGGGTGGCGAAACATCTGGAACCTGTGAAAACGACCGTTCCATAGTCTGGTATGTAATCTGAGGGGAAGATTGTTGGGATGACGATGCTTGAACCAGAGCTTTTGCCACTGTCTCAGACAGGGCACAGGGGCCTATTCGAGACGGCACACAAGACTGCATCCGCTGCCTTGGCGAAGGTGACAAATCAAGAGCAGACGATGGATGTTGAGCTTCCTGTGACCCATGACGACATCCTCCAGCAATGATGAGAGGGGCCTTCTCTGACCTGGTCAAGGTGCTATCATTCAAGTTTACAGGTAGGGAGAAGGGCATCGTAGAGCATCCTCGACTAGGTGACGAGCTTGGCCGGGGTGAAGGTCCTGGTGACGCTTTCAAGAATATTAGCCAATTCCGGGAATCGTGATAGATGGAGTCCGCGTACGTTGATTCCCAACTATGTCATTGCAACGACAAAAATGATATACAGTTCAACATCATCAGAGTACATTTTAAAACCATGTGAACTCACCCTCGTCCCAGTTTACCCTGGAGAATCCATGCAATACAGTATTGGACTGTTTTTGGGTTGCATTGACACTACACTCTGGTTCTTTTCTAGATTGAGAGCGTGCTTTGGAGTTCGAAGCGAGAAGTGACTCAGAAGTCTGTAGTAACGTTGGCGTTTGGCTCATGTCTGGTTGAGCTTCGTTATTCGGGTCTGCCCTGATCTCTATCGATGCGTTGGAGAGAATGCAGCCTTCATTATGATTTGATGTTTGAGGGTTCAAAAGTTGGTGAACAGGTATTGATTCCCAACCTGTATTAGCCAAATCTAGGTTTTGGCTTCGGCTGGGACTAGATCTAGTACCCACTAAGCAAATGTAAACATTGGATACCATAAGACAGAAAAAAAATGAACCTACTTCGGCTTGTCGATGCCAAAGGCCTCGTGGTTGTCGGAATCGTGACCCGAGATTCAAAATTTGAAGGTCCAATTGCAATACCCGACTCTGGGCTAGACGGAGGCTGATCTTCTTCCACACCTAGGTAAGAATGTTTCAGTGGCATGGACATATTAAATGAAACAGAAATACATGCCATCCACAGCCAGATCATGAATTTTTTCAAACACTTCACCAAATGCCAGGCAAATTTCATTCAAGCAACCCATGAGAGTCCTAGACTTGCCTCCCTTCTGCCTCACCTCTGATACTCCAAGAAAATTTTCAAAGGTGTCAACCTTTTGAGAAAGGCCTTGTAGGCCTATTTTATGTGCCTCAATAATGTTTTTCACGTCCTTTTTGACGCTTACGACCTCATCTTTCACCTCATCACAAGACTTTCTGACGGACAGAATCTCTGTTCGAATGTTTGCAATGAGGTTATCGGTCATTTCAGCATGCAGGACTTGCAAACATTTGGTCAAATCTGTCATTGAATGTGGGCCGAAAGCATCAGCATAGTTCTGGGGATAACCAGTCACATTTTGGGAAAGAGATGCAGCCTGGAACTGAGAGCGAGGAACAGCTTGAGTGTTTGGTGGCTGCCTCCATTTTTTTGAAGAGGTTTGTTCAGCCGGCACAGATGTCTGTGAACTTGCCCACTCAGTCTATACCGCGTTCAATGAGTATATCAGCAAGGTGCTTGAAAGACAAAGTTTGTGTTCAAAAAACTCAAAAAACAGTTGCTCACCCGAAGACGTTCATAACCGTTCACCATGGTGGACAAGGCGCCTGAGGACGCGTGTCGAGGCTCAGAACTCGGGGCTGAGTTTACCTGAAAAGTGTTTAGATATGGACGATGTACATTGGCATACGGGTTGGCTATTGGTGTACCAGCAACCCATTCTGAGTCCATGAGGACCAGTGGCAAAGGATTGATTTTGCCGTGAACCGATATCACCAAATTGCCTACCCTAATGCAACTGAATGTAACGATAAGTATAGAATCAACGATCACAAGATCGTCGTCGTATCTCTTTGCAGCAGCCATCTACCATCCACGAAACCCACTTTCAAAGCAGCTTGTACAGGCTTTGACTTGCGATCCAAAGATCTATATCTCCGTCACAACCGACTCTCGTGACATTGTGAACTTGCGGCTAGGCTATTTATAGAACAACATTTTTGTAGACTAAATGGATGTATCAAGTATCACTCTCACCTTTTTAAATGCACAAGTCACTTAACACTGTATTTCCTAGGCCTGATA